>FWWL01003491.1_pt1 | contig 28544 bp, 18 predicted proteins | sample 2228331 | NCBI WGS metagenome assembly FWWL01 (sample SAMEA103939775, study PRJEB20133) | metagenome
CGCGACCTACGCGGTCGCTGCAGTGGCGTCCCCGTAGGGGGACGCCAGGCTATAAGCCCATCAGAGGCGATTTCAATCGCTATGAGTAAGCAGTTACTAAAATTTGCTCTACTTGCTTGCTCCCGCCAGCCTTTTACAAGATAATTATATACTTTTTATTGTTTTTTGTCCAGGGTTGGGGAGGGCAAAATCTAAAAACCCCCCACGGCCGTGCGATAAAAAGTCCCCCGTGAACGGGGTTAATTGTGGGAACAGGTCTTGTCCCCATCCCGGCTGTGTTTACTAGCCAGGCGACTTATCGCTGCAGGGCTGCAATGTCCCTTTTTTGGTGATCACGTGGGGGCCGGGCGACCGTGATGATGGAAGGGCATGGCGACGCTCCGCCTGATAGGCAATAAACCAGGAAACGTGGACTTGATGCCCATGAGAGACAAGCTCCAACCCAAAAGGGCATTTGTCTCTCGCCTTTTTTATGGTAAAATAAATGTATTCTGGAGGGTGAACATGAGAACCAAGAGCACGAGCTTGCTGGCCCTTAGCCTGCTGGCCCTTAGCAGCAGGTTTTGGCGCGCGGCTCGGTGTCGTTAATCTGGATAGTTCAGGCCCCTGCCGCGCCAGGCAGGGGCCTTTTTTTGTGATCCCGTGATTTTTAGGAGGAAGCAATGGCCGAGCCTTATCAACCACAACTGATTGAACGTAAATGGCAGGAAAAATGGGAGGCGGACGGGCTGTACCGCTCGCGGATAGACCCCAGCCGCCCCAAGTTCTACGCGCTGACGATGCTGCCCTATCCCAGCGGCGATCTGCACATCGGGCACTGGTACGCGATGACGCCCAGCGATGCACGCGCGCGTTTCAAGCGTATGCAGGGCTACAACGTGCTCTTCCCGATGGGCTTCGATGCGTTCGGCCTGCCCGCCGAAAACGCCGCTATTCAACGCGGTATCCATCCCAGCACCTGGACGATGAAGAATATCGAGAACATGCGCCGCCAACTGCGCTCTATGGGCGCGATGTTCGATTGGGAACGCGAGGCGGTAACCTGCCTGCCCGGCTATTACCGCTGGACGCAGTGGTTTTTCCTCAAGTTCTATGAGATGGGCCTGGCCTACCGCAAAAAGGCGCCCGTGGATTACTGCCCGTCCTGTCGCACAACGCTGGCACGCGAGCAGGTGGTGGGTGAGGAGCATCTGTGCGAGCGCTGTGGCACACCCGTGATCAAGAAGGAGCTGGAACAGTGGTTCTTCCGCATCACCAAGTATGCGGATGAGCTGCTGGACTTTTCCAAGATTGACTGGCCGGAGAAGATTCGTCTGCTGCAGACGAACTGGATTGGCCGCAGTGAGGGCGCGGAAGTGGTCTTCAAGGTAGCGCCCGAGGATCTCCCCGCAGACGCGGCCCCTGGTGAGGGCGATCTGGTCGTGTTCACCACCCGCCCGGACACGCTGTGGGGCGCGACTTTTATGGTCCTTGCGCCGGAGCATCCGCTGGTCGAACGTATCACCAAACCGGAGTACCGCGAGGCGGTGCGCGCCTACCAATATCAGGCCGCGCGCCAGAACGAGATTGAACGCCTGGCGACCGATAAGGAGAAGACGGGCGTTTTCACCGGCGCCTACGCCATCAACCCGGTCAACGGGGCGCGCATTCCCATCTGGATCGCCGATTACGTGATGATGACGTACGGCACGGGCGCAATCATGGCAGTGCCCGCGCACGATGAGCGTGACTTCGCGTTCGCGACGAAGTTCGGCCTCCCCATCCCGGTGGTGATCGAGACCCAGGAATGGGTGGCGGAAGGGCGTCCCTTCCCGCTGCCGCGCGCTTACCCCGGCGAAGGGCACATGATTAACTCCGGGCCTTTCGATGGGACCCCCACCCCCCACCCCGCGGTGGAGAAAGTGACGGCGTGGTTGCAGGAACAGGGGCTGGGTAAACCGGCCGTCAATTACCGCCTGCGCGACTGGTTGATCAGCCGCCAGCGCTACTGGGGGGCCCCCATCCCCATGATTTACTGCGACCAGTGCGGCGTGGTACCCGTGCCCTACGAGCAGTTGCCCGTGGTCCTGCCGCTGGATGCGGAGATTCCCAAGACGGGCGAGAACGCGCTGCTGTACCACGAGGGCTATCTGCACACGACCTGCCCCAAGTGCGGCGGTCCGGCACGACGCGAGACGGATACCATGGACACCTTCATGTGCTCCTCCTGGTACCAATATGCGTACCTCAGCCCCTATTACCGCGAGGGCGAGGCGGTGACGGGTCAGGATACACCATGGGATCCGGCGGAGCTTGCCTATTGGGCACCGGTGGATACCTACACGGGCGGCGCGGAACATGCGGTGATGCATCTGCTGTACACGCGCTTCTTCACCAAGGTGCTGCGCGATGCCGGCCTGGTGAATTTCGATGAGCCGATGATCCAGTACCGCTATCAGGGCATCATCCTGGGCGAGCCGCGCCGCGGCGATGTCGTCCGCGTGGAGGGGACGTGGGAAGGCAATGCGTTCAAAGCCCGGCGCGTGACCGTGTACCCCTTCGACCGCCCCGAAAGCTGGCCCACGTTTGCCAGGAGCGACACCGTTATCTGCGGTGAGGTGATGGTGCGCGAGGATACGGGGCTGCGCGTGGCGGTAGACGAGAAGACGCTGGTGATCGTGCACGTGACCGAGGAGACGCTCATCACCAGCATGGACGGGACTCTCATGGAGTTGCAGGCCATCCTCTACCACCTGGAGGTGGAGAAGATGTCCAAGAGCAAGCGCAATGTGGTGGCGCCTGATGCGCTGGTGGAAAAGTACGGGGCGGATACGGTGCGCGCTTATTTGATGTTCGGCTGGCGCTGGGAGATGGGCGGCCCCTGGGATAGCAAGGGCATCGAAGGGGTGGCGCGCTGGATGAACCGCGTCTGGAGCGCGGTGATGGATGCGTCCGAATCCCGCACGGAGGCAACGCCGGAGGCGGAGCGTGACCTGCGCCGTGAGCAGCACCGCGCCATCAAGCGCGTGACGCAGGACATGGAGGGCTTCGCGTTCAACACGGTCATTTCCGCGCTGATGGAGTATACCAATACCCTGCTCAAGGCCAAGGCCGCCTTCTGGGGCACGCCGGTCTGGGACGAGGCCATCAGCACTTTGCTGCTGCTGCTGGCCCCCATCGCGCCGCACATGGCCGAGGAGCTGTGGATGCGCCTGGGTAAGCCTTACAGCATCCACACCCAGCCCTGGCCCACCTGGGACGAGGCGATGCTGACCCAGGAGAGCATCGAGTTGCCGGTGCAGATCAACGGCAAGCTGCGCGGCAAGATCGTCGTCCCCGCGCAGGCGGACGATGCGGCGATCGAGGCCATCGCCCTAACCGATGCGAGTATCCGCAAGCACATTGAGGGCAAAACCGTCGCCAAGGTCATCATCGCCCGCGGCAAGATGGTGAGCCTGGTGGTGAAATAACGCTGCTGCAGCCCCCCTCCCCCGACAGCAAGTCGGGGGAGGGCTTTTTATCGGGCCCTGGGCTCCGCCCCTTTTTTCCGCTGACGCACAAGGCGTAAAAGGGGTGAAAACTTGCCTCCATCCTTTTTTGGTTTACAATGGGATTTATCCGACTTGAGGGTAACTGCTTACTCATAGTGATTGAAATCGCCGCTGATGGGCTTATAGCCTGGCGTCCCCCTACGGGAACGCCAGGGGGCAGGGACGGTTTTAATCGCTAGCCGATAAGCCGCGGTGAGCAGTTACGCCTGAGGCCGGAATTCCAGACTTGATGACAGGATGGCAGACGTGTTTCTACCTGACTGGTTACTCACCGTCCACCATGACGGCTCAGATTTGTATCTCTCCAATCCCTATCCGGCTTTAGGGGAAAAAGTGACCGTGCGCTTGCGGGTAAGCGTCCACGCGCCGGTGCGCCAGGTCTACCTGCGCACCGCACCGGATGGCGAGCAGCGCCTCACGCCGTTACAGCCCGCGCAACCCACCCCACCCGTCCGCTGGTGGGAGGGGACGATCGAAGTCACCGAATCGCGTATGCCCTATCGCTTCCTGCTGGTGGCAGATGATGGCGTATGGTGGTACAACGCTTACGGGGTCACCGCCGCCATTCCTACCGACAACCATGATTTTATACTCCTCGCCGATTACCCGGCCCCCGATTGGGTACTGGAAAGCGTTTTCTACCAGATTTTCCCGGATCGCTTCGCCAATGGCAACCCGGCCAACGATCCGCGGCCCACCGTGAACCTGCCCAACAACCAGCGCCCTTATTTGCTGCCCTGGGGCATGGAACCCCCCACAACCGCACCGCGTTCTTATGTGTTCTACGGTGGCGACCTGGATGGCATCCGACAGCAGCTCGACTACCTGCAGGCCCTGGGCATAAACGCGCTTTACTTGAATCCCATCTTTCCGGCCCTCACCAACCATCACTACGACGTGATGGACTACACCCGCGTGGATCCGAACCTTGGTGGCGATGAAGCCCTGATCGCTTTGCGCCAGGAACTCGATGCACGCAACATGCGCTACATTCTGGACATAGTCCCCAATCACTGCGGGGCGCAGCACCCCTGGTTCCTGCAGGCGCAGGCCGATCCGGATGCAGCGGAGGCCAGCTTCTTCACGTTCACCCGGCACCCCGATCGCTACGTGTGCTGGCTGGATGTGCCGACCCTGCCCAAGCTGAACTACCGCAGCACGGAGCTGCGCCGTCGTATGTACGAAGATAGCGACAGCATCTTCCGGCGCTGGCTGCGTCCCCCCTTCCGCGCGGATGGCTGGCGCGTGGACGTGGCCAACATGCTCGGACGGCAAGGCGTGTTGCAGTATGGCGCGGAAGTGGTGCGCGGAATTCGCCGCGCCGTCAAAGACACGCGCCGCGACGCCTACCTCATCGGCGAACACTTCTTCGATGCCACCCCCCAGTTGCAGGGACGCCAGTGGGACGGCGTGATGAACTACCTGGGCTTTGCCATCCCCCTGTGGCACTGGCTGCGCGGCTTCCGCCAGGGTGCCTGGGGCCTGAACGAAGAAATCCGCTCCCTCCTGCCCTGGCCCACCATGGCGCTGGAGCAGACCTGGCGCAACGTGCGCGCCTCTATCCCGTGGGCCATAGCGCTCCAGCAGTACAACCTGCTTGACAGTCACGACGTGCCGCGCATCCGCACCATCGTGGACGGCAACGATGCGCTGCACCGCCTGGCCGTGACCGTGCTCATGACCTATCCCGGCGTACCCTCGCTCTACTACGGGGACGAAATCGGCCTGCGCGACACGCCCCGCCTGGGCCCGCGCGGCTGCATGAATTGGGACGAAGCAGCCTGGGATCACGACTTGCTGGCCTTCCACCGGCGCCTGATCGCCCTGCGGCGCACTTCGCCCGTGCTGCACCGGGGCGGGTTCCAAATGCTCATGGTGGATAAGGACACCTTCGCCTACCAGCGCGCCTCGAAAGCGGGACGCATCATTGTCGTGGCGCACCGGGGGAACCAGCCCCGCCCAGCGCAGGGCCTGCGGGTGGATCACGGCGGGGTGCCGGACGGCGCGCACTTCATCGAATGGTTCAGCGGGCAGGGGGCGCGCGTCATCAACGGCCACCTACAATTACCCGAACTGCCACAGGGTGCGACCCTGTGGCAACAGGTCACCTAGCCTGACGGGATAGGTCCTGCCAGGCAACGGATTGCCCGACGAAACGGCGCAACGGTTTTGTTACCATCACCTCATAACGTGAGACGGAGGAGATATGGCCCTTACCATCCCTATGGACGACATGCTAGACTTTCTGGTGCGGTTATTGAACACCCCCAGCCCCACCGGCGACACCGAACGCGCGCTGGCCGTCTGTGAAGACGCCTTCAGCGCCCTGGGGCTGACAGCGCGTCGCCTGCGCAAGGGAGGCCTGCTCCTGACCTGGGAAGGCGATGCCACCTATCCGCGCGCCCTGACCGCCCATACTGATACCCTGGGCGCCATCGTGCGTGCCATCAAATCCAACGGGCGCCTGCAGCTTTCCTCCATTGGCAGCTTCGACTGGCACTCCGTCGAAACTGAGGGTTGCACGGTGATGACCGCGCAGGGCAAAGCCTTCCGCGGCACGATTCTGCCCATCAAAGCCTCGGTGCACATCTACGGTCAGGAAGCGCGCGACCTGGAGCGCAAGGCCGAAAACTACGAAGTCCGCCTGGACGCGCACACCTCCAGTGAGGAGGACACGCGCCTGTTGGGCATCAACGTGGGCGATTTCGTGTACTTCGATCCGCGGGTGGAGATCACCAACGGCTTTGTGCGTTCGCGACACCTGGACGACAAGGCAGGTGTCGCCTGTATTTACGGCGCGCTGCACGCGCTCAAGCAGGCCGGCCTGGCGCCGCGCTACCGCCTTAGCGTGCTCATCGCGGCTTATGAGGAAGTTGGGCACGGAGCAGCGACGGGCCTGCCGGATGATGTGGAAGAGCTGGTTGCGGTGGATATGGCCGCCGCAGGGGGCGAACAGGCTTCGGATGAGTTCAGCGTGGGCATCTGCGCCAAAGACTCCGGCGGGACGTATCACCTTGGCCTGCGCCGTTACCTGGAGCGCCTGGCGGAGGCGGAAGGTATTCCCTACCGCACCGACATCTACCCCTACTACGGCTCGGATGGCGAAGCTGCATGGCGGGCGGGCGCGGATCTGCGCGTTGCGCTCATCGGGCCGGGGGTGGACGCCTCGCACAGTTACGAACGCACGCATCGCGCCTCGCTAGAGGCGACAGCGCAGCTCATCGCCACGTACCTGCTCAGCGAACCCGACGCCGCCTGATGCGCATCGCTCTGCTGCCCCTGCGCATACGACCACGTGCGCCGGATCTCAATCTGGCGCGCTTTGCGGCCCGCATGCCGGAGCTGCGTGCCGCACAGCCCGATCTGGTGGTACTGCCGGAGCTAACGTTTACCGGCTATGTTTACGAGGAGGAGGACCTGGAGCGTTTTGCTGAGCCTATCCCCGGCCCTCTGGTAGCTCAGGTTGGGGACGTGGCCCGCACGCTGCGTAGTCACATCGTTTTTGGCATGCTGGAACGCACGCCAGAAGGCGTGTACGACAGCGCCGTCTGGCTCGACGCCCAGGGCGCGCTCATCGCCGTACAACGTAAGCTCTCCGAACCTGCACCGTTTGTGCACGGGCAAAGGCTAGAACGTATCCTCACGCCGTGGGGTGTGTTCCGCATCCTCATCTGCGGCGATCTGTTCCACGAAGCGGCTCAGCAGGCCGTGATTGGTGATGAGACGGCGCTCCTCGCACCGCTGGCACGCAGCTTTGACGGCCTCTCGCCCGATCCGGCACGCTGGGAGCGCGAAGAGCGCGCGGCGTATGTCGCCGCGGCCCGGAGCCTTGGACGTCCGGTGCTGTTCGTCAACGCGCTGGATGAGGAGGGCGCAGATCCGGCCTTTGGTGGTGCGCTGGCAGTGGATGCACGGGGCGAGGTCATAGGCGAAAGCCCTCACGGGACGGATGTGTTGCTGGTTGTCGAGGGGTAAGGCACACGGACAAAAGTCGGGGGCGCGGCTTTTCCACCCCTTTGAGCGTCCCCAGGATCATGGGCCATATGGGGCCCGCCCTTCCCCATTCACGGGGCATGGTTTTTGCGAGTCGAACGTTCACGTCCGGGTGGTTTGGGGTAAGCAAAGGCTGTGCCTTCGCCGGACACGTCCACTTGAATGGGCTGGGGTGAGTTACCTTGAACTCCCCCTGGCTGGCGGGGCCAGCCTTCTTATCAGATGAACGCGCAGCGTGCACGTTCCTGGCTGCGCAGGAGGCCGCCCCTGCGGTACGCCTGCGAGGCTTCGCGTGCGGCCTGAGATGGCAAAGGCTAGGGCTTCGCCCCCTCGCAGGTTATTTCCCCAAACTGGAGTTTGGCGAAAATCAGTTTTGGGGCAATCTGGCCTTGTTTCTGCCCCACCAAGCCCCATTTTTTGCGGGGAATTCTCCGCTAGGGGCATCAGAAGGCCGCTTTTTTGAGCGGTACCCCCCCATTTTTCAAAATTCGCCAGAGTCCAGTCCCCAAATATGTGCATGCTCTGCCGGGCGGGGATAAGTCCTGCCGTTTCGCTACCAGATAGGTGACTAAATTTCAAAAGCCTGTCGCGTAATCCCTACTGAGCTATCACATAGCCAGCACGTAAACGTCGGGCGTAAAACTTTGCAGACGAAGCGTCCGCTTTCCCAGAGAGTTGATGACATACCCGCGCCCACCGGCCATAGCTGTGAATGGCGACGGCCCCAGGGTTTGAAGGCGCTCCGTCCCTTGCCTTGCCGGAAGTAAACCAGGAACCGCCCGCAGGACCCATGCCGCGGGCGGCCCCTTTCATCCTGAACCCCCTACCCCTGAGTGATGCCAGAGGCCAGCTCCAGGTACTCGGAGCGCACAATCGCCTGTTCGGGCACTTCCAGGCGCCGCAGCAGCTCGCTGATGAGGGCGGCTTTGCGCTCTGCGTCCAGGCGCGACCAGGTGCGGCTCTTGATCTCCAGGTAGGCCCCCAGCCCCGCCGGTTCTTGAATCCGATCAAAGTTGAGCGAGAAGTCCGTGCCGCCATAGCGAATGTGAGCACGGCGTCGCTCTTTGTGGACCACCAGCTCCTGCGCCGGCTTGAAGTACTCACGATAGAAGCGACGGCTGCGTGTCGCTGGCGCATCGTAACGCGAGCGCGAAAGCAGGACTGAGTTTTCGTATTCGTGCTCCTTGGTGGAGGTGGTGAGGGTCAGGCGGTAAATGACATCCGTCACCTCACCCGTCTCCGGGTTGTAGAGCTCGTCTTCACGATAGCGCAGGCGGCTACCCTCGCTGTCGTTGAAGATGAAGTAGGTGTCGTATTGGCGGCGCGTCGAGCCGCGAATCCAGGTGATGTCCGGCATGGCTTTCAGGCGCGCGTAGAGCGCGTCCACATCTTCCACACGCACTTTCACCTGCACCTCGAAGGTCTTTTGCTGGGCGACGCCACCGATGGCCAGGAGTTTGCTCATCACGCTCTGCTCACGTTGGATGAGGAAGCTGTCAATTTTGCGCGCCAGCTCGTCGGCCTCCGCCACCAGGGCTTGTTCGTCAATCGTGAGCAGCCGGCGATCGCGCATCAGCCAGCGCCCGTTAACCATGGTATGGAGCACGTCTTGTGCCTGCGCAGCGTAGATGAGGCGGGAATAGATGGCCTCCGGGTCGCGCTCGAAGGTGGGAATGTGGCGCACGTCGTCCATGCGCACGACGATGAGATCGGCGCGTTTGCCGGGTTCCAGGGACCCGGTCAGATGGTCAATATGCATGGCTGCCGCTCCCATGATGGTGGCCATCTCCAGCGCCTGAGAGGCGGGCAGGGCGGTCGGATCGAACGTGGCACCCTTGGCCAGAAGCGCAGCCAGGCGCACTTCCTCAAACATATCGAGATCGTTGTTGCTGGCCGGGCCATCCGTGCCGATGCCGACGTTGATGCCCATGCTCAACATGCGGGCGACGGGGGCGATGCCGCTGGCCAGCTTCAGGTTGCTGGAGGGGTTGTGCGCTACGCCGACGTTGTGCGCGAGCAGCAGGTCCATATCGCTGGGGGTGAGGTGCACGCAGTGGGCCGCGGTGACTTTAGCTTCCAGGACGCCCAGACGCTCCAGCCAGGGTACGGGCGGGATGCCGTACTCACGCACGTGGTCTTCGACTTCTTGCGCTGTTTCCGCCACGTGGATGTGCAGGGGGACGTCGTACTCCAGCGCCAGGGAGACCGCGCTCTCCATCAGGTCAGGCGTAACGGTGTAGGGCGCATGCGGGGCAATGGCGGGGATGATGAGCGGGTGATCGCGCCAGCGCATGATGTAATCGCGCGTTGTCTGCAAGGCCTCATCATAACTACCCGCGTCCGGGGTCGGGAAGCGCAGCACGCTCGCCGCGCAGACAGCACGCAGACCGGCCAGAGCCGCCGCATCCGCCACCGCATCCTCGAAGTAGTACATGTCCATAAACGTCGTGGTCCCGCAGCGAATCATCTCCGCGGCAGCCAGTTGGGTACCCAGCCAGGAGAAATGCGGCGTGACAAACTCGCGCTCGACAGGCATCATGTAGCCCATGAGCCACACGTCAAGGCGCAGATCGTCCGCCAGGCCACGCAACAGGGCCATGGGGGCATGGCCATGCGTGTTGACCAGGCCGGGCATGATCACCGCACGCCCGCAATCCACGCGCTCGGCGGGGAGATAAGCCGCGGCCAGCTCGTCCGGCGTCCCCACGGCGACGATGCTATCGCCGCGTACAACCACTGCGCCGGGTCTCAAGACACGGCGCTCCGCGTCCATGGTGATGAGGAAATCCGCCGTAATCAGAACATCAACTGCTTGTGGATTTTGTCCGCTCATGCCCCCTCCTACATTTGATCGAGCAAGTCTTTGAGATTGTGCTTGACGGCATAGGCAGCTGCTTCCGCCCGATTGGTCAGGTTCAACTTGGAAAGGATGTTGCTGACGTAGTTACGCACCGTCCCCTCGCCGAGGTACAGCATCCGTGCGATCTCGCGATTGGTTTTGCCCTCCGCCACCAGGTTCAACACCCGCAGCTCCTGTTCGGTCAAGTCGGCGAAAGCGGAAGCCTGTTCCTGCCAGGAAGCCTGGCGCAGGCGCCGCAGCACCTGTTGCGTGACCGAGGGATCGAGGAGCGCCTCGCCCCGTCCCACGCGCTCGATGGCACGCACCAGCTCATCCCCGCCGATCTGCTTGAGGACGTAACCGGCAGCGCCGGCGTTGATAGCCTCAAACAGCATTTCATCTTCCGCGTAGGAGGTGAGCATAATCACGGTGGTAGCGGGCAACTGGCGTTTGATCTCGCGACACGCCGTAATGCCGTCCCCGCCGGGCAGGCGGATGTCCATCACCACCACATCGGGGGTGAGCATCAGGGCTTGCTCGATGGCCTCCCGCGCCGTGCTGGCCTCACCCACCACCATGAAATCGGGATGGCGTTCCAGCAAAGCACGCAAGCCCACGCGCACCACTTCGTGATCATCTACCAGCAAAATCCGTAACGTCATAGCCTCTCCTGTAGAGTGATAGAACTTTAAATGCAACCCAGAGCTTGCGCCTAATACGGCACGGTCAGGCGGAGCTGGACGCCTTCACCCGGCGCGCTTTCGATGTGCAAAGCGCCGTCAAGCAGGCGCGCCCGTTCGCGGATGTTGCGCAGGCCGTGGCCCTTTGTCAGCTCCAGGGCCTGCATTCCTACGCCATCATCGCGGATAATTAGCTCCAGCGAATCTTCATTGTAAATCAACAGCACCTCGGCCCGTTGTGCGCGCGCGTGGCGCGCGGTGTTCGTGAGGGCCTCGCGCACGATCTGGAAGAGATGCCGGCGCCGCTCCAGGCTCAAGGTGTGCTGCGCCTTGTTCTGGACCTCAAAATGCGTCTCCAACAGGGTGTTAACGTGAAAATCGCGCAACAGGCGCTCGATGCCCTGCTCAAGCGAGACATCTGTGGGCCCGCCGCGCAGGTCGAAAATGTAACGCCGCACATCTTGAATCGTCTCGTTCAGATGATCCATGACGCGCCGCAACTGCGCCTGGACCTGGGCGGGATTTTCGCCCGCGGTCTGGTAGACGTTCTCCAGCATCAGTCCCGCCGCGTAGATGGATTGGATAATCCCATCGTGCAAATCGCGACTGATGCGCTCACGGTCGCTCATGAGCGCCTGCTCGCGCTCCATCATCTCAACCCACACCTGAATGTGCCCCCACAGGCTGAAAAGCGTGCGCGTGATGCCGTAGATGAGCAACAAGCCGCAGCTTAACCGTAACACCGCGGCCAGGGTCAACAGCTCCAGCCCATCGCCCTGCAAGGCCCAGGCACTGTGGGGAAGCGGGAACATATTCAGCACCCCAAAGCTCAGCAAGGCCACTTCCGCCAGGCGCAGGTAAGCGCGCACACTCTGCCGATGCTCCGGCGACAGGCGCAGATAACTCTGCCGCCGCAGGCCGAAAGCGGCCAGGATACCGCCGGGCGCCCCCAGGGCCAGCCGCAAGCCCAGCTCCAGAGATGGCGCATACATCAGCGGCTCCGGGCTGGCGAGTACCCAAAGCACAGCGCTTCCACCGAGCGCGATCACCAATGCCACGCCGAGCAGACACCAGCGCCTGGCCGGCTGGATCTCCTGTTCCGTCGTGGCGTCCTTCCCCCAAACGTTGTACACACCGTAGGCAAGCAGGAATCCGTAGGCGACCAGCAGCGCCAGCAGGTGAACGTAAAGGGGGAGCATGGGCACACGCAACCAGGGAGCCAGCGCCTGGTTCCAGGTTGCGACCGCCTCACCGAGCGCAAACATACTGATCCATTCCAGGGAACGGGAAAACTTGATCCGCTCCCCCAGGTAATGGATAACAAAAACCACTAGGGCCAGAGTAAAGAAGACCACCCCTTGCATAAAGGTGGCCAGCGTATACACATCCGCCATAGGTAAGCCCAGGAACGTTTCTCCTGACACTTTGTCGCGTCCCGCTTTCCTGCAGTAGGTTTATTCCTAAAGTATACCACAAAGGCATGAGCGGGAAAATGTAAGGCTTGTGCAAAACAGGGAAAATCTCTTACTGGAGGTAACTGCCTACTCATAGCGATTGAAATCGCCTCTGATGGGCTTATAGCCTGGCGTCTCTGGCGAGCGGATACCCGAAGCGCAGTCTTTGTGGCTTTGTGTGAACTTCTTAATCCGATGAGACAAGGTAGGTAGTTACTACTGGAGGTAAAATTTTTTCCACACTCCTTAATATGCCCATGATGGATAGTTGACATTATCGTCCGCTATGTTACAATAGCCCCTCAGTAAAAAAATTAAGCGTTGTGGCCCCGTGTCCCATGTCACGAGGCCGTACATGAGGAGTATTCACGTGGACGACAAGAGCAACATGATTGAATCCATGGAAACCCTGGCGGACGCGCTGGACGTCACCGAGCCCAAGCGCGGTGAACTGCGTCGGGGCACCATCATTGACATTACCGACAAAGGCCTGATCGTCGCCGTCGGCGCCAAGCGCGATGGCATCGTGCCCAAGGCCGACCTGGAAAAGGTGGAAGAAACCTTCACCGTCAACCAGGAGATCCCCGTCATCGTGACCCGGCCCTACGACGCGGAAGGCCTCATTGAGCTTTCCGTCTCGCAGGCACGCGAGCAGGAAGACTGGCTGAAGGCCGAGGAACTGCTGCAGAGCAAGGCAGTCTACGAAGGCAAGATCACCAGCGCCAACAAAGGCGGCCTGACCGTTGAATTTGGGCGTCTGCGCGGCTTTATTCCCATGTCCCAACTCATCGGCTTCACCAACATCACCCGTCAGGGTGAGCGCCAGCGTCGCCTCAACGCTCTTGTCGGGCAAACCCTGATGCTCAAAGTCATCGAAGTCAACCGCAAACGTGGTCGCCTCATCCTCTCCCAGCGTGAAGCCGCCAAGGAATGGCGTGCCGCGCGCCGCGCGCGCCTGCTCGCCGAGCTGCGGCCGGGTCAGGTTCGCACCGGTCGCGTGCGCCAGGTCACCGAATTCGGCCTCTTCGTCAACCTGGGCGGGCTGGATGGCCTGGTTCACCTTTCCGAACTCTCCTGGGGACGCATCGAAAATCCGGCTGAGGCCTTCAAAGTTGGCCAGCGCATCAAGGTCAAAGTGCTGGACGTGGATACCGAACGCCAGCGCATCGCGCTCAGCATCAAGGCCCTCAAACCCGATCCGTGGTTGACCGTTGAGCAGCGCTACCAGCCCGGTCAACTCGTCGAAGGCAAGATCAGCCAGACGCCGGACTTCGGCATCTTCGTGGAACTGGAGCCGGGCGTAGAAGGCCTGGTACATCGCAGCGAATTCCTCTCCAACGAACAGCGTGAAGAACTCACGCCGGGCAAGACCGTGCTGGTCAAGGTCCTGCGCGTGGAACCGGACCGCCGTCGCGTCAGCCTGAGCATCAAACAGGTCACCCGGGACGAATGGGAAGCCTGGGCAGCGCAGCAACAGGCACGCAAAGCGCAAGCCCCGGCCAGCGCCGCTGCGGAAGTCGAGGAAGCCGCGGAAGAAGAGGACATTTTGGACGAAATGCTCCTCGAAGCGGACGAGGTCGAAACCGAGACCACCGACACCGAAACCGCTGCCTGAGTCAGAAAAGAGTCAGCCATGGGAGACAAAAAAGAAGATAAGATCACGGTAGAAGGGACCATCATCGAGGCCCTGCAGGGGCTGCAGTTCCGCGTGCAGCTCGACACCGGCCACGTTGTTATGGCTTACATGGCCGGGCGCATGCGCCGCAACTACATCCGCATCCTGGTGGGCGACCGTGTTAAAGTTGAACTGTCTCCTTACGACCTGACGCGGGGCCGTATTCTCTATCGCTACAAAAAGCAGATGGATGAAGAAGGCCTGGAAGAATAGCACACCATCAAGGGCCTCCGCTTAAAGCGGAGGCCCTTTTTTAGTTAGATCGAAAGGGGCCACGCGCCCACAGCCGGAACCCTGCGGCCCTACCCCATGGTTCGCGCGGCAAAAGGGAGCAGCGCCGCCCAACGTTTATGCACGGCCACTGCTCCCAGAGGCTGCGTTCACCAGCCCCTACCCGCTGACAGGCGCATCAGGCGCGGACCAGCGCGCAATGAGCGCCACCCAGTCCCCCTGCTGGCGCTGCTCGATATGCATCATGCCGGCGGCGTGCAAAGCCTCACGCACACTCTGCGCCTGTTCCTCCAGAATCCCGGAGAGCACCAGCGCCCCCGTGCGCTTGACGCGGCTCGTCAGGCCATCGGCAATCATGCTCAACAACACCGGCGCCAGAATATTAGCCAGCACCAGATCGTAACTGCCGCTGGTCTCCGCCAGCGAGCCGTGGACGGGGCGAACGCGGTCATCCACCTGATTGTTGCGCGCATTGTGGCGCGTCGCCACCATGGCGTTGGGATCGTTATCCACCGCCACGATTTCAGCCGCGCCCAGGCGCGCCGCGGCAATGGCCAGAATCCCCGTGCCCGTCCCCATATCCAGCACACGCTGACCGGGTCGCACGAGATCCTCCACCGCCTCCAGGCACAACTGCGTGGTGGGATGCAGCCCCGTGCCAAACGCAATGCCTGGATCCAGCTCGATCACGATCTCGCCCTCCTGCGGCAAATACTCCCGCCACGAGGGACGAATCACAATGCGCCGCCCGATGTGAATCACCGGGATCGTCTCCTTGAACCCCGCCGTCCAATCCTGATCCGCAATCGTGCGGAAAGTCGGCTCCGGGAAAGGCCGGATCTGGCTGAGATGCCAGAGCGCCTCTTCAATGGCACGGCGGCGCTCCTCGATCTCCTCATCCACGGCGAGATAGGCGCGGACGGCGACCGTCTCCAAAGGCTCCCCATCCCCCAGTTCGATCGCCACCCCTTGCGGGATGTAGCGACACAGCACCTCGGAGACGGCTTCCGCCAGCTCCGGATCCACATTGACCGTAATTTCAATCCATTCCATTGCTAGAACCTCAAAGCTTCAGCGATGCGCTCGAAGATAGTTTTTTCCTGCGTAATGTTGACGTCGCTCCCCATCGTCTGGGCCAGCTTCTCAAAAAGCTCGCGCTGCTCCGCCGTGAGCTTCCTGGGAATCGTCACCTGCAACACAACAAGCTGATCCCCGGCGGGGCCACCGCGCGGATCGGGGAACCCCTGACCGCGCAGCGTGAGCACCGTCCCCGGCTGGGTGCCGGCCGGCACCGTGAGCTCCTGTTCCCCACGCAGGGTGGGAACGCGGATTTTGCAGCCCAAAGCGGCCTGCGCGATGTTGAGCTGCACCTCCACCAGCACGTGCTGCCCCTGACGCTTGAAGTAGCGATGCGGCTTGAGGTGGATGTGCACGTAGAGGCTGCCCGCCGGACCACCGCGCTCGCCCATCTCCCCCTCGCCGCTAAGGCGCACACTCATGCCATCATCCACCCCGGCGGGAATGTTCACCTTCATCTTGCGCCGCCGCGTCACGCGCCCCTGGCCGTTACACTCGCGACACGGCACACGAATGATCGTGCCGCTCCCGCCGCACGTCGGGCAGGGGACCACCGTCACAAAGGAACCCAGGAACGTGTGTTGCGCACGTCGCACCTGGCCCGTACCCCGGCACTCCCGACAGCGCTCCGGTTGGGAGCCGGGATCACTGCGCGAGCCGTTACAGGTCGGGCAGACTTCCTGGCGCGCGATCTCGATTTCGCGCTCGACGCCCTGTGCCGCTTCTTCGTACGTCAGCTCCACATCCACGCGCAGATCCGCGCCGCGGCGTGGCCGGTTGGTGCTCTGCCCAAACCCAAAGTCAAAGCCAAAGTTGCCGAACACTTCCGCGAACAGGTCGAAGGGGTCGCGGAAGTCCGTGTACGTCGCGCCGTTGGGAGACACCGTCCCATAGCGATCGTACATCGCGCGCTTCTCCGGGTCGGAGAGCACCTGATACGCCGCGTTAATCTCCTTAAACCGTTCCTCCGCGTCCGGCTCCTTGTTGCGATCCGGATGGTACTGCAGCGCCAGCTTGCGGTAGGCCTGCTTGATCTCCTCCGCCGTCGCCGTGCGCGAAACGCCTAAAACCTCGTAATAATCCCGTTCCATTTACCCCTTATCCTCTTGGGTCTCCGTATGAGGGTCCTCCACTGTCTCCACCTCAGTCCCGGCCTGTGCTTCGGGCTCAGCCGCGGCGGCCTCAGAGACTTCCGTTGACGGCGCAGCCTCCCCCGGCGTTGCGGCGGCAGCCGCAGCGCGTGCCACACTGACCAGCGCCGGACGCAGGACCACGCGCTCATTCCAGATGTAGCCGCGCTGGACTTCCTGGACAATGCAACCCTCGGCCACCTCAGAGGTCTCCACCTGCATCACGGCCTCGTGGAGATAAGGATCGAACGCCTGACCGCGATTAACGCTGATCGGCTTCACGCCCTCGGTCTCCAGGAGCCACTCCAGCTTGCGCCGGATGAGCCACAGGCCGCCCGTCCACGAAAGCGCCTGCAGCGCGGCTGGCATGGTCTGGTACGCGCGCTCAAAGTCATCCAGCACCGGCAGCAGGGACGCGAGCAGACGCGCGTTGGCCTGCCAGGTCCACTCGTTACGCTCGGCCTCCACGCGGCGGCGGAAGCTGGCGAAAGACGCCTCGGCCTGCTGCCGCGCCTTCAGGTACTCCGTGCAGCGCTGCTCGGCCTCTTCCAGCTTCGCCCGCAGCTCGGCCAGCTCCGCCTGAGCGGCCTGCAAGGCCGCGTCCGCAGCGGGCGCCGCGGCCTCTTCCGCGGGCAAGGGTTCGTTTGCTGTCTCAGGAGTCACGGAGATGGTCTCTTCAGGCTTCAACATCTCGTCCATCGTGCACCTCCCTCATCGTCAAAAAGAATCTCATTTCACACCCCAGCCCCATGCAAGGCTTGCCTTGCGGCACAAGACACCTGCCGGGCCGGCATGAGTCCACCTCAAACAAGGGCTTACGCCCCTTCCTCGTTGCTCACCTCAATCACCGGCTTATCCAGCCGGACATCCTGCTCCAACTGATACGTATCCTGCACCAACTCAGTCAGCACATTAGCCACAAAGCGCACCACCGAAATCACCCGTCCATAGGGCATGCGGATCGGCCCCACCACCCCCAGCGCACCGGTCGCGTAATCACTCAAGCCGTAGCGCGCCAGGATGAGGCTACACGCGCGCAGCTCGTCCCAGCGCCCCTCCCCGCCGATAAGCACCTGCACTCCACCGACCTCCACATCCGGCGAGAGCACATCCGCCAGCACCGCCTGCAGTAGCGTGCGCTCTTCCAGAACGCGGATCACGTCGGTCGAAAGCGTCGGATCCGGGGCGGCAAATTCCGGCTCTTCCAGCAACAGGGCCAGCCCGTGCTGATAAATCTCATCAGCCATAATCCCCTGCGCCTGGTCCATCAACCCTAACACCAGGTCCATCAGGGTGCGCTCGAAGGGGGCCAGCTCGGGCATCTGCGCGCGGATCTGGCGCGCATCCATGCCCAAGAAACGCTGATTGAAGCGCGCCGCGATTTCGCTTAAGGTGCTCTGCGGCACGCTTTCGGGGAGCGCGAGCATCTGCTGCTGAACCGCGCCGCCCTGGAGCACCAGCACCAGCAACACGGTGCGCCCATGCGTGACGATAAGCTCCAGGTGCTTGTAGCGCGCCTGATGCAAATGCGGCGCCGTGACGAGGGCTGCGCCGCGCGTCGTGCGCGCCAGCACCGTCGCCGCCAGGGGGAGCCACTCATCCACACTGCCGGCGAGCTGATGGAACTGATGCGAAATGCGGCGCCGTTCGGCCAGGGGCAGGCTCTCCTCCTGCATCAGCCAGCGCACAAAGTAGCGGAAGGCCTGAATGGTGGGCACCCGTCCCGCCGACGTGTGCGGCTGGTAGAGATAACCCAGCTCCTCCAGACGCGCCATCTCGTTGCGCACCGTGGCCGTGCTCACGTTGAGATGATAGCGCTCCACGATGGCGCGCGAAGCCACGGGAGCCGCCGTCTCGACGTGCTCCCGAATAATCAGGCTGAGTAACATCGCCTGCCTTGGGGTCAGCTCCGGTGCTTCACCGTCCATCGTTGCCCTCCGTTTTTAGCACTCTCACCATGAGAGTGCTAAAAACTCTGACTTAATCATACCATGAAGCCATAGGGGTGTCAATGGCCTGACAGCCCCATGAGCCCACTGCAAAAAACGACGCGCGGAGTTTTCCATATCGAATCTCTGCGTGCTTTGCGATCTCAGCAGTGTGCGCGCCCCTACGCAACCACCACAAAAAAAGCCCGGCAGCCCCGCGCTGCCGGGCCGGGACATGCCCTTCACTTTTACGGCATGATGGGCTGCGCGTTGCGCATGACCACGGGCATGTAGTAGCGGATCGGCTGCACGAAGACGGCGGTCGTACGCGCCGGCACGGTGAAGCTGCCCGCCTCGGGATCGTAGGTGCTCGTCTTGACAACCGGATCGTAGCCGTGCGCCTGTACCGGATGGAGGGTGAGGTTCAGGCCGGCCAGCGCAGAATCAGCGAAGGTTACCTCCTCGTCCGTAGCATTGAAGAGTACGACCAGGCGAGCGTAGCCGTTGCGCGCCACCAGCCGCCCAGGATCGTACAGCTCCATCACGATGAGGCCGGGGATCTGCTGCGGCCCGACGTTGTAGAAATGCAGCATCGCCTGAACCTGCTCGGCGGTCTCCAGGCGGAAGAGCGGCGAGCTCTTGCGGATGCGCAGCATCTCGCGCATGTGCATCACACTACTGATGATGTCCGTCGCGGTGGGCTTGAGATCCGGATTGGCCAGCAGCGGACGCATCAGGTCCCAGTTTTCGCCGTTCTTGTCCTCAGGCGGCAGGCCAACGCCGAAGTTATTGTCCTGATAGGTGAAGTCGAGCTTGTTGAACCAGTCGCCGGAATTGTAGCTGTCGCGGTCGAAGGACTTGGAGCGCAGCATATCCACACCGGCATGGAAGAAGGGCACGCCCTGCGCCAGGGCCACGATGCTGATGCCCATGTTCTGCGCGCGCACGCGCTCCGCCATGCTCGCCGTCACCGGCATCTTGTAGGTGTTGTTGTCAAAAAGGGTCTGGTTATCGTGCGCGGAGATGTAGATGATGTGTTCCTGCGGATCGGCGGTGTAACCGGCGGGCTGCCCATTGTAATCCACCTGGCTGCCCTTCACCTCGTCACCGTTCTGGTTGATGAGGGTATACTCCGCCAGATTCCCCGCCAGGCCCACGCGGATCAGATCGGCGTAGTGCAGGAGGCGCGCCTTCTCGTCGTTCGAGCCGCTGTTGAGGGCGTTCGGGTCGTAGTACAGGCCGTTGATGAAGCCCTGGTTGGCGATGAGCGCCGTGCCATTGTCGAAGGGGCCACCGCCACGCACCGCATCGCGCAGGCGATCGCTGAAGGTGCCGATGCCCGTGCCCGCCATGTTGAGCTGCGTGGCATTCTCACCGCGGGTGTTGTTGACCACCTCGCCAAAGTTCCAGCCCTCGCCGTAGAGGTAGAGGCTCTTACCATCCACCCCGTCCTTCTCCAGGGTCAGCTCATCCAGCGCCGCGCGCAGCTTGAGCAGGTTAGCCTTCATGTGATGACCCATCAGGTCAAAGCGGAAGCCATCCACCTTGTAGTACTTCGCCCACAACAGCACCGAGTCAATCATGAGCTTTTCCATCATCTCGTGCTCGGTTGCGGTGTTGGAGCAGCAGGTGGAGCTTTCCACCTGACCTTTAGCGTTCAGGCGGTGGTAATAGCCGGGGACGATGCGATCGAGCACGGCATTTTCCGCCTGCCCATGGGCGTTGGTGTGGTTGTAGACCACATCCATGACGACGCGCAGCCCCGCCTGATTGAGCGCCTGCACCATCTCGCGGAACTCCAGGGTGCGCACGCCACCGTTCGGATCCGTGGCGTAGCTGCCCTCCGGCACGTTGTAGTGAAGCGGGTCATAGCCCCAGTTGAAGCCATCCTGGTCGCGCAGCTCGCTGATGATGCGCTGCTGCTCCTCGCTGTCCGGCCTGTAAGAAGCCAGTTCCTCCCAATCCGGCTCGACGCGCTGCTCCTTATCCTCGTTGATGGTGGCAATATCAAAAGCCGGCAGGAGGTGGATGTGCGTGAGGCCCGCTTCCGCCAAAGCCTTGAGATGCTGCATGCCATGGCTCTCCGCCACAGTGAAGGCCTTGTACGTGCCACGGTACTCCTCCGGCACGCTCGGATCGTTCATGCTGAAGTCGCGCAGGTGCAGCTCGTAGATGACGATGTCCTCCGGGCGCTGCAGGCGCGGCTTGCGCAGCGTGTCCCAGCCCGCCGGCTTGAACTCGTTCGCCAGGTCGAAGATGAAACTGCGCTCGCTGTTCATCGAAAGGCCAATGGCGTAAGGGTCGGTGACACAGTTCACTTCGATTTGCTGCGTGCTGGGAGCGTAGACTGTCACTTCGTACTGGTAGTATTTGTGATGCAGCGCCTCACGCGGCGCACTGTAGCTCCACACGCCGGTTGTGGCGTCCCAGGTCATGGGATGGATCTCCGCCGTGGTGGTGATGGGGTCCTCGTACACGTAAAGCTGGACGTTTTGCGCTGTGGGAGCCCAGACGCGCAGGGTGATGGTGGGAGCTTCCGCGCTCGTCAGTCTTGTGACGGTAGCCCCCTCGTAGCTCACGCCCAACGGGCCGGTGTAATCGTAGAGAGCATCCAGCACGCCGGGGATTTGCAGGCCGGTCGCGTCCACCAGCGCACCGCCTTTCACCATGTCCACCGCGACCTGGCCCTTGAGGAACTCACCCGCCACGCGCTCCAGCGCTTCCTCCGGCAGGTTCAGAGCCGGCAGTGTGGCCAGATGCGGGAATTTGGCACGCACCTCTTCGGGCAGACCATCCGGATCAGGGGTGAGGGTGACGCACTCACCACCTGCAATGCCGGTTTTCGTCAGGCTCAGGGCTGCCGTGGCACTGTAGCACAGGTGATAGGCCACATCCTGTGCAGTATCCGTCGCTTTGGGCCAGGCGATGGTATCTGGCGTGAGCCAGTAGGCCTGCGCCTGTCCCAGATCGCCCACCTTCAGGCGCGCCAGTTTGGCCAGCGGGATGGCCGGGTGCATGTACTTGTGCTGAAGGCCACCGGTCTCCAGGCCCTGAGCTACCCAGATCTCGTAACCCAGCTCCGTCACATCAATGGCCTGGTCTGGACCAGGATCCTTTTCGTTACCACGATGGAGGATATAGCCAAAGTCAGTGGCGCCGGGCAGCAACATCAGTTTGTACACCACGCCATAAGCATCTACCTCCATCGGCTTGTAAGGCGTAAACCACCCTGGATCGGCTACACCACCCCAGGCATGCACGCCCCAAAAGTCGTTAAAATCGTCGCTCGTCCAATCACCGTAATCGCCCGCAGGACGGCGGTAATGCAACAGGACGTAGCCTTCCGCGCCACCGCGCTGCGCGTAACCCTTCGCATCGTCCTGTTTGAGCCACAGCTCCGGCGTGGTGAGAGGATCGAAAGAGCGATCATCCGGCGTGTCCTTCTCATCACCCTTGTGGACGATGAAATTGATGGGCTGCGTGAAGTCCAGCGCCGGGAAATCGGCCTTGCGGATGACAAACACCGCGCCGTAATCGTCGAAGGCTTCCGGCATCAGCGGGGCACTCCAGTCCGTACCCCACAGGCCAGGCTGCCAGAGATGCAGGCCCCAGCCCTCGTAATCCCCCGCGGGACGGTGGTAATGCACGGTCACGAACTTCTGGGCTTCGGCACGTGAAGCGTAATTTGTCGCATCGCCCTGCACCAGCCAGACTTCCGGGGTGTCTTCCGGTTTGATGAAACGGTCACCTGGCGTGTCCTTTTCATCACCCTTGTGGACGATGAAACCCAGCGGCTGGGAAGGATCGCTCACCTTAACCGCCACGTAAGCCCCGTAATCGTCAAAGCCGCTAAACTGGAGCGGAGTTCCCCAGGTCACATCCGGCTCATCCGCCGCCCCCCACACGTGCAGGCCCCATCCATCGTAGTCGCCACCGGGGCGGTAGTAGTGGAAAATCACGTACTCCACCACCCTGGGGGTCTCTACCTTGACCTTGACCGCCTTAGTGTTGGCGTTCCAGGTGATGATCACCAGGTCACCGTCATTGGGGACCACGAAGGGAACGTTGCTGGAGGGGTAATTCTCAGCCCAGCTCTCGTTCAACGCAATTTTAAACTCGTAACTACCGGCAGGAATGTCTTTAGAGCGGAATTCGTACACGTCATCCCCATCCGGATCGGTCAGCAGGGTGTTGACGCACCACGGCTGCCACTCTCCTGAGCAACCCAACGCATCCTGGAACGTGCCCGCCGCCACGGGGATCTTATCCACAACGTTATCCATGACGGCCTTTGTCTTGTAGTCGAAGTAGAAGCGCACGCTTTGCGTGGATTCCAGAGGTAGCAGGGTATTCCACCCGTTGTTATGGTTCCCCATGTAACTCTCGTCCAAGGTTCCGTTGAGGGCGACCTTGTATTCCCAGGTCGTAGGCGCATCGGTCTGTACGGTGAACTCGCCACGCCAGACACCGTTGCCCTGATATGTCAGGTTGCTGCCATCACACGCCGGATCCCAGTCGCCGCAACCGACGCCCAGTTCGCTTTGCAGGTCGCCGACCAGAGTCACTTTCGCAGGCCCATTCTGCGGGGCTGCCGCAAGCGCCGGCATCTCCTCCGGCGGCAAGGGACGCGCCGCCACCGGCCCCAGGCGCACAAAGGTGCCCAACAGCATGCTCAACACCAACAGCAAAGCCAAACCACGATGCTTCATCGTCTCGCCTCCTACGTACAGAATCATAATGGGTGAATATCAAAGGGTGTTTCCAGTCAGAGCCTCTCTCTACTCAACACTCGAACGGCGATCACCTCCTTTCCAGTACCTGAAGACTCGTAACCATTTAGCCTCTGGCGATTGCAATCCCCCCTGGGCTTTGTCCCTTCAAACCATGGTTTCCAGCACCAGGCTGAATAAACGCCAGGTTCCCCGCTCGCCACACGCCTGGGGCGGGTTGCGCCGTATCACCTCTCGATGCATCCGCAGGGCCAGGGAGGAAGACCTGCCGGGTGGATAAAAAAAAGCCATCCACAAAGCGCTTTGCGAATGGCTTGTCTCGACAAAACCGAAAACGACAAGATGAAATTACGGCGCGCAGGCTTGTGGGGCAGGATAAGGAATACTGCCATTCCAGATCACCTCCTCTGCACCGGAGATGACGCGCAGCGTGAGCGGGAAAGCCTGACAGCGCCGCCAGGCGAAAGACAACTCCGTCCCCGGCAGTGGGCTTTCCCCCGCACCGCTGCTGAAAAAGACCCGATAGGCTCCATCCCCGCCACTGAGCTGCAAGCGCAGCGTGCCGTACCATACCCCCTGGGTCAAATCCTCACGCCAATCCACCAGCACGGGCGCGCGCACCTCCAGCGGACGCACCAGGGACGGGGTCGCGGTCGGTGTTGGCTGCGGCGAGAGGACGAGCGCGACGGTCGGATCCACGCGGTAGGTGAAGCTCAAGGCCGACTGCACCTCGACAGGATTATCCCAGGCGACGGTCACCGTGCGCGTAAACACCCCGCCGCCCTCCGGCGCGGGCAGGGGGATAATGGCAAGTTGGGAAGCGCCGATCTCGAGTGCTGCCAGTGTGAATTCCTGCGGCCTGGGATCCTCTGTCACAGGCTGCAGGCGCAGGCGACCGCCGGCGGGCAAGGGGCAATTGCCGTTGTTGGATACCATCACAAAAGCTGCCAGGGGAATGTTGGGCGGCACACTGTCCGCCGGGCGCAGGGTCACATTGTCTATGGTGATGCGGTACCGACACGCGAGCGGGGTGCGCGTCACCGTGGGCGCCGGCGTCGGCGTAACCGTGGGCGTGAAGAGCACCTCCGGCGGGATGGTGGCGGTAGCTGTGACCAGCGGGAGCGGCAAGCCGCCCAACCAGGCGCTCAGGCGTCCAGTTTGCCAGCCCAGCGCCAGGGCACCAAGAAGGAGCGCCACCACGCCGACGGCCCCGATCAACCACCCCAAACGCCGCCGTGGCGCAGATGGCGCAAGCGGAGCGGGTGCCTCTTCCACCACGGGCAATTCCGCGACGTCCTCCAGGGCGCGCGTGGGGGGGAGATCGTGCGCCTCAGGCGCAGCCACCTCGGAAGGGGCGGCTTCTGGCACGGGTGCCAGGTCCTCCTGCGTGGGCGAAGGCGGGGGCGTTGCCGTGCGCGCCGTGGGGGAGGTCGTGTTACGGCCTCCCAGGGGCGCCGTGATGCGCGCCCAATCTTCCACAAAAACGATGCCCTCCGGCAGGTTTACGCTCCCCCCAAAGGTATCGGCGTTGGAGAGTAACAGGCGGACGTGCTGGGCCAATTCCTGCGCCGTGGCATAACGTTCCTCCGGACGCTTGGCCAGGCATTTTTGCAGGACCGTTTCCAGGGCCGGCAAGGGATGGGCGATGAATTGGCTGAGCGCCGGTACCGGTTCGTTGATGTGCTGCATGATGACGCCCATCGCGGTTTCGGAAACGAAGGGCGGACGGCCCGTGAGCATCTCAAAGAGCACCACACCCAGCGAGTACACGTCCGAGGCGACACTGCCAGGATCGCCCATGCCCACTTCCGGCGCCATGTAGGCAGGCGTTCCGACCATGGCCCCACTGGCCGTGAGGCCGGTCACGCTCAACATGCGCGCGATGCCGAAGTCCGTGAGGACAGGGATGTTTTCGGTGGTGAAGAGGATGTTCGCGGGCTTGATGTCGCGGTGCACCATGCCGCGCTGATGGGCGTAGTCGAGCGCATCGGCGATGGCGGCGGTGATGCTGAGGGCTTCACCAATGGCGAGCGGGCCGCTTTCCAGGCGCTTTTTGAGCGACTCGCCCTCGATGTACTCCATCACCATGTAGTAGATGTCGAGGTCTTCGTCGTAATCGAAGTCGTAGACACGCACGATGTTTTGGTGGCGCAGGGTGGCGACGATTTTGGCCTCACGGCGGAAGCGCGCCACGAAGCCTGACTCGTCCGCCAGGAAAGGATGCAATACCTTGATCGCGACCATGCGGTCAAGCTGGACATGGCGCGCTTTGTAGACTTCCGCCATGCCGCCGTGCCCGATGTGCTCAACGATCTGGTATTTGCCCAGCGTTTTGCCAATCAGAAAAAGGACGCTCACTGTCCCTTAGTACCCCTTATCCCAAAGCTGACCTGACCACACTATGGTGATGGTTTAATGTGTCAAGATGGAACAGTCGCCTGACAGGTTCGGTTCTGACACACAAAAATCCCCACCCGATTGCGCCAACCACTGCGCGCCGGGTTCAGGCGTTGGCTTCCGCTTCCTGCTGGCGACAGGCCTGGATGAGCTGTAGCAGGGCCTCCCAGGCGCGGTCGAAATCATCCGCCGGCACCAGGATGTGATCGCGTGAGAAAGCGGAGAGAGGGAAGACGCTGACCCCCTGCGCAGCAACGGTGCTGACGAGGGTGGCGATGTAGCCCACCAGGCCCAAATCGAGCGGCAAGTCAAACGTGATGAGGCGGTAATCCGGCGAAACGGCGCTCACATCCAATCCCCAGCGCGCCAGATCCCACACCTCGCGGGAGATGACCAGCGTCACCTCGTCTTTATCGAACAACAGCGCACTGAAAGGCTCGCGGGTGTTCGTCAGCAGCTCTGCCGCTTGTGCAAGCTGCGCAGCTGGCAGCCCGACGATGACATAAGGGCGGCCATCCGTAAATAAACGCGTCTCAGCAATGACGTGTAACAATCCGGGTGGTAGCTGCATCTTACACCTCCTTTCAGGTGTCGCCCCGACGTGAAAGGTGTCAGAGTCTACACCTTATTATAACCTGAAAAGCGCAAGGGACAAAAAGCCTTGCGCGCGTTCGGGCAAGAGCATGGGCTCATGGTAGAGAATGGGCGGAATCCCATTTGTGCCCCGTCCATTCCTGCGGTACAATACCGCGCATGATCATACCAACCCTCGACCTGGAACAAGCGTTATGGGCCCAGGGTCTGCACTATATCGCCGGCGTGGATGAGGCGGGGCGCGGGTGCTGGGCGGGGCCGGTCTATGCCGGCGCGGTGATGCTGGCTCCCGGAACGGAGCTGCCTGGTGTGCGTGATTCCAAGCAGCTCACGCCGGCGCGCCGCGCCGAGCTGCTGGCGCTGATCACGGCGCGCGCTCTGAGCTGGGGGGTCGGCTGGGCCAGTGTGGATGAAATTGACGCGCTGGGCATCGTACCGGCGACGCGCCTGGCGATGCAGCGCGCGTTACAAAGCCTTGTCCCTGCCCCACAGGCCCTCATCCTGGACGCCCTGACCTTGCCGGAGGTGCCCTTACCGCAGCGCGCTTTTCCCCGCGCGGATGCGCTCGTGCTTTCCGTGGCCGCGGCGAGTATTGTCGCCAAGGTACATCGTGATCGTTGGATGCAGGACGTGGCAGAACAGGAGTATCCCGGCTACGGCTTCGCTCAGCACAAGGGCTACGGGACCGCCGCCCATCGGCGGGCGCTCCAGGCCTGGGGGCCCTGTCCCCTGCATCGGCGCAGTTTTGCGCCTGTTCGTCAACGCCTGTCCCAGGAATAGCCTCAGAGGGCTTAAGGAGACGACCGTGCACATTGTGTTTGTCGGGCCGTTTGGGATGCGTCCACGAGGCACGATGAGCGTGCGTGCCCTGCCCCTGGCGCGCGCTCTGGTGCGGCAGGGCTACCGCGTGACGCTTCTGCTACCGCCCTGGCAGAATCCAGAGGATGCGGGCCGCGTGGAGGAGGTGGACGGGGTGCGCATCGAGAACGTCACCTTGCCGCGCGGCGTGCCGGGCTGGTTCCATGCCCGTCTCACGTCAACCCTGCTACAACGCCTCAAAGCCCTGCGTCCGGACGTGGTGCACGTTTTCAAGCCAAAAGCTTACGCTGGCCTGGTGCATCTGCTACGTCCACGCCGCCTGCCGGTGGTGGTGGATACGGACGACTGGGAAGGTCCCGGTGGCTGGAATGCGCTACTGCCCTACCCTCCGCTGATGAAACATTTTTTCACCTGGCAGGAACGCTGGGGACTGACGCACGCGGCGGCGGTGACCGTCGCGAGCCGCGCCCTGGAGACGCTTGTCTGGGCCCTGGGTGTGCCGTCCTCCTGTGTGGCTTATCTTCCCAACGGTGTGGCCTGGCCCTTCCCGCCGATGACACCTGATCCGCAGGCGCCGCCGACCATGTTGCTCTATACGCGCTTTTTCGAGTTCGACGTGGTGCGCCTGTGGCGCATCGTGCAATCCGTGCGGGCAGCGCTGCCGGAGGTGCGCCTGCGCGTGGTCGGTAAGGGCTTGTTCGGCGAGGAGGAGCATCTGCTGGCGCTGGCGCGCGCGGATGGCTGGGACGGGGTGGATTACGTCGGCTGGAGCGCGCTGGCGGATTTACCCGCGCATTTCGCGCAGGCCCAGGTGGCGCTCTATCCGTTCGACGATACCCTTATCAACCGTACCAAGTGCCCGGTCAAGTTGTTGGATTTGCTCGCGGCGGGGGTGCCGGTGGTGGCGGAAGCGGTGGGGCAGCTCACGGAGATGGTCCGGCACGGCGAAAGCGGCTTCCTCGTGTCCCCAGGGGATGAAGCGGCGTTCGCGGATGCGGTGTTGCGCCTGTTGCGCGACCCAGCCCAGGCCCGCGTCATGGGCGCTTGCGCCGCCACGGATGTGCGCGCGCGTTTCGATTGGGATCGGTTGGCGCTGAAGGCTGCTGCACTTTACCGCCAGGCGTGGTAGAGCACACAAAGAGAAGCTCACACAAAGGCACAAGGAACACTAAGGTTTTTTACCTTTGTGTCTCCGTGCCTCGGTGTGAGTCTTTAAATATCCACACAAAGCCACAAAGAACACTAAGGTTTTTTGTAACTGCCTACTCATAGCGATTGAAATCGCCTCTGATGGGCTTATAGCCTGGCGTCTCTGGCGAGCGGATACCCGAAGCGCAGCGAAAGGTACGGTCGCCCGGCGCGTAGCGCCCTATAGGAGCGGTTTTAACCGCTAGCTGATGAGTCAAGGTAGTGCTTAGTTAGACAATATTTTACTTTTTCGCATGTAGTGGTAAACTGTGTTGTATG
>FWWL01003492.1_pt1 | contig 28536 bp, 35 predicted proteins | sample 2228331 | NCBI WGS metagenome assembly FWWL01 (sample SAMEA103939775, study PRJEB20133) | metagenome
ATCTTTTTCCAGCTTTGTTTTGAATTCAATGAAAAGCTTCACTGGCCTTGTCGTTCGAAGAAGCGTAGAAAATGGAGCGCATGTCGTCAGCCACAGCCTTTTTGTATTTTCTTGGCACTTTGGCCAGGACATTTCTTGCCATAGGCACCTGGCATCGCTGCACCTTGGTCTTGGGATACTCTTTGAAAACCTTCTCAAGAGCAGGGAGGCCGTCCATGATCCCCAGCTGAACCTTTGATGGGTCAAGGCCGCGTCTTTTAAGATCTTTAAAAACTTCTCTCCACGTCGACGCCTGCCTGCAAACACAAAACCATCCTCTGGTTCGTTTCACTCACCCCAATGACAACAAGGACGGAGACCTTTTCGATGGAATCAAGAACCCGCATCTCGAAGTTCACGCCGTCGATAAAACCCGCTCTTGAGACAGATCCCGTTTCTTGCACTTTTCAACAGCTTCCGTAAGCTCTTTGTTGGCTCTGCTGATTTCTGTATGGGAAATTTTTCGGCCAGTGGGACGCACAGACATCATCGCCCGTGTTCGTGGACTCACACCCCCAAGAAACATCAGGCACAGATCTTTGCCGATTTCTTTCTCATATTGCTGGCAACGCGGAAGGACCTGAGTTTGATACTCACCCAGCCGATCCCAAGGGACCTTTACGGATACTTCGCCGATGCTTTTAATCGTAAAACGACGTTCGTAAGAGCCATTCCGATAATTGGAGTGATCCCCCTTCCTCTCATAAGGCTCTCTTCCTAGAAAATGGGTCAGTTCAGCTTTCATCACTTCGGACAAATACCGACCGACCAATTCGCGTACGTCCAGTCGAATCATCTCAAATAGCTTCTCGGGTTGAGTCTGAATTTCCTTGAAAATCGTGACGACTTCGGGCACACTGACTTCGATCTTCATGGGCGCTTCTCCTTTCTTCGAGGTGTGTGATGGTGACTCCCCTCTTTAAAGGAAAAGCGCCTTTTTTTCTAGCACTTAAATTTTACACAAAACTTTTTACACCACCAACGCATCAAGATTCTCGTGCCAGATCAATGAGCATTTGGACGGTTTCATCGAAAGAGCTGCGTTCATGAACACCCTGTCGAAGAAATTTTCGAATCTTCTCGATTTTTTGTATGGCCTCATCCGCAAGAGGGTCGGCCCCTTTTTGGTATTCGCCGATGCGCACCAGAAGCTCAACCTCCTGGTATTTGGCCAAAAGTTTTCGTAGTCGGGACGCAGCCTCCTTATGCTCCTTTGTGACGACAGCCCCCATGACACGGCTTGTGCTCGCAAGAACATCAATCGCCGGATAATGATTTGCCGACGCGAGAGCGCGACTCAGAATAATGTGCCCGTCTAGAATGGAGCGCGTTTCATCGGCCACAGGTTCGGTCATATCATCGCCCTCGACGAGGACGGTATAGAGCGCCGTGATGGAGCCCTTATCAGAATACCCAGTGCGTTCCATAAGCTTAGGAAGCGTGGCGAAAACGGAAGGGGGAAACCCACGACGCGTCGGTGGTTCGCCTGCTGCAAGGCCAATTTCTCGCTGGGCACGGGCAAACCGGGTCACGGAATCCATCAGCAAAAGCACGCGCTTGCCCTGGTCCCTAAAGTATTCTGCAATGGCCGTTGCCACGTAGGCCGCTTTAAGGCGCTCCATGGAAGGTCGATCTGACGTGGAGACGACAACCACGGATCGAGCAAGTCCGTCGGGACCAAGGTCTTTTTCCATGAACTCACGGACTTCACGTCCTCGCTCTCCAATAAGGGCGAGCACCGTAACATCCACTTCGGCCCCCTTTGCAAGCATGGCCAAAAGCGTACTCTTGCCTCCACCCGCCGCCGCAAAAATGCCCATGCGCTGCCCAACGCCGCACGTAATGAGCCCGTCCAAAGCGCGAATACCTAACGGAAGGGGTTCGCTGATGATCTTGCGTGTCAGGGGATTGGGAGGATCAGCGTAAACGGGGTAAAAAGCATCCGGAATCAAGGGCCCTTTCATTTCGATGTCGATGGGTCGGCCACTGCCATCCAGCACCCTGGTCAAAAGGGCGGGGCCCACAGGCACCATGAGAGACTTCCCCGTTACAACAACTTCCGTATGTGGCGAAAGACCATAGATATCCCCCAAAGGAGTCAACAAAGCCATCTGCTTCGAAAACCCAACCACTTCAGCCTGCACCTCGTGGCCGGTCCCGGGATCGCGAAGAACACAAATTTCGCCAATGTGAACCTCGGGCACCAGGGCTTTCACAATGGTCCCGACGATCTCCACGACGCGTCCCTTGGTTTCAATGGTTTGGGTCTCCAATATCGCTTGTCGAAATAGACTAGAAAGATCAAGCATCACAGGTCCTTACCCGGTCTTCCGCACTGTTTTCATGAGGGCGTTTTTAATGGCTGTCAGCTGCACCTCGACACTTGCGTCCACAACGCCCATATCACTCTCAAGAACACAACCGTCGGGCGGCAGCCGTTCGTCGGAGACCACCTCGATAAAACTAATACCCGGAAATTCCCTCAAGAAACCTTCAAGCTCACTTCGAAGAGTCTCCACATTCTGCGGGGCGACTTTTACGGCAACATGCTTTTGGCTGCGCACGACAGCCAAAGCGTTTCGCACGATCCGGACGATGCGTTCACGGTCGTCCATTTCGCCAATCACACGCCGGACGGCGCTTATCACCAGTTCGCAGAGGGCTTCCTCAGAGGCGGCCATATACTCCACGGTTCTTTGAACTGTCTCCAGCATCTTTTCCGCCATCTTCTGCTTGCCTTCGAGCAGACCGTCCCGATAGCCTTTCTGGCTTAGCTTTTCCGCAGCTTCCTGGGCTTCGGTCCGAATCCTCTCGGCTTCTTGGCGGGCTGTTTCCAACAGCGCTGTTGCCTCCGTGATCGTCGCGTAATCGGAAACCTTGATAACTTTGACCTCAGGCGAAAGAACAATGGAACCGGGTTTTAGGAGAAAAACCATGCGTTTTCTCCTCTAGCTTCGGCACGCAGAACACGTCCAACCAACTCTTCCAGATCCGCTTTTGCAGAAGGCGAAGACGGCACTTCTTCCCACATCTCCCCCAGGGTTGATGGAAGTTTCAATTGAAGCCTTTCGCGAGAACCCTTGCTTAGCGGTTCCACGATTTTCTTGAAAACCCCTATACCCTCTCGTAGGCACAGTTGTGGAAGCTCTTTCAAATCCGGGGGTAGGCTTTTCGACACAACCGCATGCCCACCAAGAAAAGGGGCTTTTTTCAAGGCAAATTGGTAAGCTTCACCCCCTAATAGAGACTTCAAAGCCCTCACCCGCCCTCCTTGAATCTCTCTTGCTATTGCCTTGCCATAGTTCACAAGGCCTAAAAGAAAGATCACTTTCTGAAGCCAAGCAGTGTCAAGGACAAGAAGCCAACTCTCTGGAAAACCATACCCATCGTCCCAATCGACGCCCCTTTCACGGTGAAGAAAACGTCGGTTAAGGGCTCGCTCATACCGTCGACTCTTTTCATGAAGCGCCCTTAGCACGGGACTTTCAAAATCCTTTGGCACATGATCCGAGTGGGCGGTTCTTAAAGGAAAAAGCCGCCACTCTAAGACAAGTGCCAATGCTTGAGGCGCCGTTTTGTAAAGATAGGAATAATTCACAGGTGCCACAGACGAGTTCTCACTTGGCAGAGGGGACAATGTCACTGTGTTTGGAATCCAGACGTTTCTTGACCAACCAAACCCCCATCCCTCCTCCAAAAGCCAGCCCCGCCACAAAGATCCCTCCGCCGATTATGGCCAAAAAACCCGACGACCCTTGAGAAGATGCCGATGACAAAGACCGTCCCCCAAGGATTTCTCCCGCTTGAGACTCCATAAGAACCAAAGTCACACGGTCAGGGCTGAGGCCCTCGATGCTGTTGGCCACCAGGGCTTTTATCCTTGGAGCCGACAGCGCCAGATCCAAAGAAGCCCGGTGCTTGATAAACACTGAAGCAGCCGATGGGATCGTTCTTTCCTGCAATGGATTGTTTTCCGGAAGGACAATGTGAACTCGGGCTGCTACAACTCCATCAATATGCGTTAAGGTTTCGGCGATTTCCTGAGAAAGAGCGTAGATAAAACGCACCCTTTCCTCCATCGGCGAGGACACCATGCCTTCCCGCTTAAAGACCTCTCCCATGCTTTTGAATTTTGGCCTCGGGTAGCCTTCCCGATGAAGCAGTTCAAGGGCATTTGGAACGGCTTGTTTATTAACAAGAAGCGTAAAAGTTTGCTCCTGGCCAGGTTCCTTTTTGCATGAGATGCCGTGCTGTAAAAGGAGGCCCATCATTTCGTTGGCCTCCTTCTCCGTTAGTCCTCCATAAAGCTGCACCTGACAGCCTGTCAGGACAAAAACACCACCCAGGAGAGCTAAGCCCAACAATCGCTTGAGGAGACTCTTGCTTTGTCGATGATGCTGGCCCATTTTCTGCTCATCCCTGGTTTTTCAAAAGCGTCGATACTCCCTCGTTGCTTTTTTCCACAACTTTGGTGGCAATCTCCAACTCTAGGACCGATTGTTGGAGTTTCCACTGAAGGCTGAGGAGCTCCGTTGGGCTCACTTCCTTTCCCTCAAGAGCTCCGCCCATTACGGCTTCAATTTCACCGAGACGACCTTGCAGGACGCCCCGCTGCGCATCCAGAGATTGAAGGATCTTGTCACCTTGCGACGTGGGTTCCACCTGGTCGACAGAAGCCGAGCGGGGTGTTTCAAGCGCTGCTGCACTGGGACCCTGTTCTTCCATAGCCGCCCCAAAACGCTCCACGTCTTGTTCGTCGGGAACGCTTGGTTCGGCTTTTTGGGCAGAGCCTAGCTCTTGAACGCTCTGCTCTACGATTTGTTTTGTCTGCAATGAGTCGATCATGTTTTTCCCCCAGCTCTACGCTCTCCTCGCCGTCACAACTCCTCCTTGAGAACAGCCGAGGCAAGCCGTACAGCCGTTTGATTCTTGCCTGTTGCTGTCACACTCTGAGCCGTTTGCTCACTTTCATAGGTATTGCCCGCGAGTTTCAAAGCCAGAGCCAGGAAAGCCTTCAGCATCTCGCTGTCAGGATAAAATCGAAGGGCTTCATCCCGAAGAATCTGCACGGCTTCGGAGCTCTTGTTGGCCATAATCTTTGTGAGGGCATAACCAATGACGGGCTCTTCCGACCCTACCTTCATTTCAAAAAGCCCTTTGAATATCCTTTCTGCCTCCTCATGCCATTGATAAATTCCAGCAAGAATCCCGGCTTCCAGCATGATTTTTCCTAACTGACTATCGAATTCCACGAGCTATCCTTTCCCTTTCAAATCTTCTTGACCCCATCTGGGTAAGCTTTACAGACCTTACATGCTTTCCTTATGGTAGAAGGACCATGTTCGCCCGATCACGTTGATGGCTGCAGTTAAAGATTCCTCTATCCGTTGAAACCGAGAAAAATCTTCGGGTGGCAACCCTGAGTCCATGTGACGTTTGACCTTCAGCCTCCACTCTTCCAAATAATTCTGGAGCTCCCGCTTAACGCCGCCCTCGACGTCCTCCATCAAGCGTGCCTCAAGGTCAATAAAAGCTTTTTCTTCTCTTTGTTGATCCATGGCTTCCTCACCATTTCTTACCGAATGTTCTGGATCACCTCTTTCGTGGCATCTTTGAGAACGTTCATCATGTTGGTGGAAAGATTTGTTGCCATGGTCCACTTTTGAACAAGCATTTGAAGCTTCATTTGATCCTGAACGTTGTTCGGATCCATGCTCTCCATGTGAGCCTGAAGGTCGCTTTCAGCCTGGCCCACAAAACCCGTCATCTTTGCATACAGACTGTCCAGTGAAATGCTCATTTTCTTTTCCTCCTTTCTGTGGTTGTTTCCCCATGCCCACTCACACCCTAACACATTTCATGCCAATTGGATTCCTCGCGATAAGGCTTCTCATCTTTCCGCGTAAGGCTCTCTCCTAGCGCCTCATTTTTTGGCGCATGCCTTTAAAACTTGCATTCTGTTGGCATCACCACGCATACCTCAAAACGATCTTTGGTTGTATGGCAACATGGGTCTCCCGCTCTCCATGGCGCAGCAGAATTTTGTCTCTCTCTATGGACTGAACCCAGTACCCTTCCCCAAGTTCCTCTCCCTGAAACACCTTACGTCCGGAAGAAGTAAGAAAAAAGCGTTTGGGGCCCATCACCACCGCCTCCACCTGGATAGAAGGAGGTTCAGGGACAATAGTCATCACGTGGACTTCATCTTTGAGCACGCCTTCTCCGTAGCGTTCCACAAAGCGCCGAAGAACCTCACGATAAGCCGGCTCTTGGGACGGATCCACCTGGCCTTGTATAGACATGGCCCTATCCAGACGTCTAACTTGAAGCCCGCCAAGATCGGAAGACAGCAGCTTTCGAAGATCGTGTTCCGCCTGTTCTAATGTTCGAATGCTCCACTCAAAGGAAAGAAAATCCATGGGCAAACTGTTCTGAACGACCTTCTGAAATTTCTCCAGGTCGCGAATCGTCGACACGTACCCCGAAATCTTTACCACACCGCTTTCTTCCGCCGAGACATCAAGATCCCAGACCGATACCTCCCCGAGAAGCCCTTTTATGAGATCTTGGATCTCTCCCTCGGTCCATATGTTCAAACGCACCGGAAATCCCACAGACGCCAACATCATTCGAAGTTGTGAACGATCGCCCGCCGAGGCGACGATTCCAGAAACCCCAACCATTCCCCCCCCACCGACTTCCACACGAAGTGAAGGATGTCCTCTGGCGTCAAGAAGCCTTGTGAGATGCTCCTTAGGGGACTCGATGCTAGACTCATCCTTCAATAGCTTTGTTTTCTTTGAATCACCATGCTTTGAAAAAAACCAAAGAAAAACACTTCCCATCGCAAATAAAGTAACCAACACGAGAAGGACGACTCTAGAAAATGTCAGCTTAACGGGGCTTTTTGACGCCGGCTGGAAAATCTCTGTTTCACCGGCTTTCTTCATCTCGGCTTCCTCTCCAGAATCCTCATGAGGTTCCGAGGGCGTCAAAGGCTCCTCAACCCAAAGAGAGGGAATCACAGGATCCTGCCATGGGTCACCCTCTCGAAAGAAACTTACAAAAACCGTTCCCAAACGATAAAGCGAGCCAAAGCTGATGGGAACCGTTTCGTCCCGCTCAAAACGCCGGTTTCCGTTCCATACGATTCCTTCTAAGACGACAAGAGAAATCGAATCGTCTTCCACTCGAAGACGGCAATGTTTTGCCGAAAGGCCAGCATCGCTAAGGATAAAATCGCAGGAATCGTCCGACCCTATCACGTATGTTCCTGGTTCCAAAGCGATTTCAGCACCCACATGCGGACCACTCAGGACCTTTAAGTACAGAGCCATAGTTCCCCCCCGGCCTAAGCTTTCAGGTTAAATCTTTTTCCGTAACACCGTGGAATCTTAAGGCCATGATCGTGATATCATCGGCCTGGGGCGCTTCCGCAACAAATTCTTGAATCTGGCGCTTCAGCGTCTCCACGATCTCCTTAGGCGACGAATTTCCAACTCCTTTCAAGGATTCCTCAAGTCTTTGCGCCGTAAAGAATTGCCCTTCTGGGCTGAGGGCTTCGGTGACGCCATCCGTGTAAAAAAGAAGGGTGTCTGTCTTGGTGAGAGCGATGCTGCTTTCCCGATAGGAAATTTCCCCAAACACTCCTAGAGCCAAACTTTTCGGAGCTTGAAGCACGACCAGTCCTTCATTTTCTCGAACCAGGTAAGGTGGATTGTGCCCACCATTGGCGTAAGTAAAAATGCCCGTGCGCGTATCGAGCACTCCCAAAAAAACGGTGACAAACATCACGGATGGATTGTCCGAACTCAAGTCCCGATTAACCGTGGTGAGGACCTCGGCTGGCGATGAAGACCGCTCCACCTTGGCTTTAATAAGAGTTTTCGTCACTGCCATGAAAAGAGAAGCCGGAACGCCTTTCCCCGACACATCGGCAATGACCACCCAGAAACGATCCTGCTCGGTGAAGAAAAAATCATAGAAATCGCCACCCACCTCGCGCGCTGGACTAAGACAGGCGTGAATATCAAAATCGGTTCGTTCCGGAAACGGGGGAAAAACCTTAGGAAGAATACCTAATTGTATCTCTCGGGCAATGGCAAGCTCGCTTTCAATCCGTTGTTTTTCTGAAATAGTCCGGGCAAGTTCGTCGATGTAGTGTTTGAGAGAACTTTGCATACGAGCAAAAGCATGGGCGAGCACGGCCACTTCATCTCGAGAGGACAAGGAGGGAAGGAGGGTGTCGAGGTTTCCCTGACCGATCTGGTCCACGGATGCGGTGAGTTCCCTTATGGGCCGTGTTATGGTCTCACCAATCCAGGCAACGACAACGATCAAAGCCACAAGACCTGCGATCCCAAGCAGGGCCACCATACGGCTGAGTTTCGTGAGCTGTTCCAGAAGTTCTTTTTTGGGAACCACAATCCCAAGGGACCATCCCACGTCCGAAAGGGGTTGAAATACCATCCAACTGTCGGCTTTCGTTTCCGGGTCCTTGACTTCTTCTACCCCTTCCTCACCCCTTATCATTCTCTTTCCCAGTTCCCGTAAAGCCGGATTCTTGAGCTCCTCTGCAATGGAAAAAATCGTTTCGTTCATGACAAGCCGTTCATCCGGATGCGCAATAAACGTTCCAGTACGACTCAAAATGAAAGCGTAACCCGTTTTCCCAATGCCCAATGAGGAGAGCAGACCGCCCAACCATGCCAGGGAAACATCAACGGTCATCACCCCCGCAAACTCCTTTTTTCCTTGAAGCATGCGGTACAAGGGCTGGGAAAAAGTCACCATGAGAACCTCTCCCCCACCCACGTCAAAGTAAGGCTCGGACCACTCTGACCTACCCAATAGTTTGGGAATAAGATACCAGTCGGATGTCGTGTAATCATAGGAAAGATAACGAAACTTCAGTCCGGATGTTCCCATATACCAGTATGGAGCCTCGAGATCTTTTCCCGTAATCACATAATCAGCCGAAGGTTCCAAGGCGACAGTGGATCCAAAAAGTTCTGCGTTGTTCTGGAGCATCTCGGGAATGACAGCCACATCCCCCTTTTCCAGCCCTTCTTCCATCAGCCTAAGCGCAGCTCCTTTTGCCACAATTTCCAATCTGTCCAGGGTGTTTTCTATCTTCCTTACCATGGCTAAACTTAAGTGATACGCATCCCTGTAAATTAAATCGCTTACAATATTCCGTGAATAGAAATAATTGTATAGAAAAAGAACTGTGAACAGGAAACCGGCCCCCATCAGCACGGTTATTGTAAATTTGAATCGAAGCCCCCAATGAGCTTTTTTCATGGATCTACGTGCCCTCGGTAAAACTCATCATACGAAGGAACATCGTGAATCATATGCATTTCTTGAAGAGCTTGTACCGCCGTTTCGTAACTTTGCCTTGTAAGTTTACCAGCCTTGCTGCCTGGAGCATCAAACAGCATAAGATCTCGCAAACAGTGAAGCATCCATCGTTGATGCGATCGGCTTGCCGGATATCCCGCCTCGGACAATTTTTTGAGAATCACATCAAGTGTCTCTTCGGAATGGGAAAAGGCATAGCGCCATCCTTCCAAGGAGGCTTCAACAAAAGCTTTCCACACATGAGGTCTCTCACGATAACGTTTCTCCATCACATAGATACCGTCTTCGGGTATGTCAAAGCCAAAATCTCGAAGAGGAAAAACCACAAAATCCTCCGCATCAAAACCTGACACGAGCAGTGTATGATATTCATTGTACCACATCGCCGATGCCGCATGGACAAGGCCTCGAAGAAAAAGGTTCATACCCGTTCCTTGAGGAAGGATTTGAACAGCGAGACCTTGCCTTTGAAAGAGGACGTGAAATGGCACGCTAAAGAGGCCTTCCCAAAGACTGATTCGCTTGCCTTGAAGACTGTCTAAGCCATCGAGGCCTTTTCGCCCAATCAGCAGAAGTGAGGAACCCTGGATGATTTGAGCGATATTGACAAGGGCCACACCTTTTTCTCTCATGGAAATCCCTTGAACGAGCCACAAGGTGACAGCGTCTGCGCGTTCCCATAATAGAGCTTTATCGGGTGGCGCACTCGGTCCGCCTTCTAGGATCTCTACCTGAAGGCCGTATTTCTCATAGATACCCGCATGCAAGGCCATATAGTAGCCTGCAAACTGGGCCTGAGGAATCCATTGGGGAAGAAACCGAACGGTCTCAGCCCTGACAACTTCTGCAGAAAAAGTCAATAAGGCAAGGCTCCAAAAAAACCCCTTCAGCACAGGTTTGGTCCTCATAACACGCTATTTTTTATTACAAACCACTAGCGTCAAAACGTTGGTCTCATTTTCCCGCCTGTAAGAAACCTCGTCGGCGATTTTACGAATCAGAAAAACACCTAGCCCCCCGATAGGCCTTGTCTTTAAGTCTTTCGATAGATCCGGATCCGGAATTTCCAGAGGGTTGAAAGGCCGTCCCGTATCTTTGATTTGAATCACAAGCGCACCCTGTTCCTCCCAACAAGAGATGTTGACCTGCCCAGCTTCTTGCCCGGAGTAGGCATAGTTAATAACATTCAGAAGAGCCTCTTCTAGTATCAAAACGAGTTTTTGAATCTTTTGGGGGGGGAATGCCAAATCGCGCGCAAAGCGCTCAACAAATTCAATAAATGATCCTAGGCGTTCTTTTTCGGGGGGAAGGGTTAATTGAATCATGACGAAGCCTTTCCAAATAAGACATAGGAAAAAACTCCCATGAAAAATGCCCCCATCGGTGCTTTGGGACGCATCGGTTTCTCATCGTCGCAGCCCCACACTGGTTCTGAGGTCGCTCAGCTACTTTACAGCTTGACACGCTTGAGTTTTTATAGACGATAGGCTTTGCGAGGTCGAGCTTTTTTTCGACGGATGCTGCCTTAGGCGGGAGACCAAGGAGGTACTTAGAACACGAAGGGTTGATGCCCGAAAATCCATGCCTCGTCTTCATCATTTTGATACTTAAGGGACAAAAAAATACGAACTTCCCTGGCACACCTTCGACTCATGTTTCCATGGAAGACCTTGTGCCAATGCTTCATACCTTGCTTCGAGAGCATCTTCTATGGCCCTTGATCTCCTTGAAAAGCTAACTCAGATCGCACGGGATGTTTCTCTTGGAAAGCGCCCCGACCCTCAGCCTCTTTTCGAGTTGACGAAGACAGAGGTCTATCCCGCCCCCATCACCGATTTGGCGGAATCCTTTGGCATCATGCTGATCAAAGTGGAAGCTCGTGAATTCAGGCTTCGTCAAACCATCGAACGTCTCAAAAAAGCCAATCAGGATCTGGAAACATCCAAAGCGCTCCTTCAGCAACAAAACCTTTCCCTCAAAAAGAGCCTTCGAGAGCGTTTTTGTCCACAACAGATCATCGGGCACACCCCTGCCATGAGGCAGCTTTTGGCATCGGTGGAAAAGATTGCGGACACTCCCGTCAGCGTCATCATTGAAGGGGAAACCGGAACGGGAAAGGAACTGATAGCCAAAGCCCTTCATTTTAATAGTTCTCGAGCAGATTTTCCCTTCGTGGCCCTCAACTGTGCGGCACTTCCCGAAACTCTTTTGGAAAGCGAACTGTTTGGTATCGAGAAAGGCGTGGCCACAGGAGTCAGTCAACGGATTGGGCGCATCGAACAAGCCCATCGAGGCACCTTGTTTCTTGACGAAATTGGAGACATGCCTCTGCCAAGTCAAACCAAACTTCTGCGCGTGCTCGAACACCGGGAAGTGGAAAGGATTGGTGGACGTCGCCCATTGCCCGTAGACGTACGAGTCGTGGCTGCCACGAACAAAGATTTGCACGAAGAAGTTCAGGCAGGTCGGTTTCGTGCCGATCTGTATTATCGTTTAAACGTCATTAAGCTCCATTTGCCACCGCTTCGAGAAAGACAAGAGGATATTCCTCTCCTTGTGAACTTCTTCACCGAAATCGCATGTCTTGCGATGAAAAAAATGCCCATGACTTTTCATGACGAGGCCATGCGATGCCTTAAGGCTTACGATTGGCCTGGCAATATTCGGGAACTTCGAAACGAGGTGGAACGTTGTGTGGCGCTGGCCACTTCGCCCGTGATTGGCAAGGATGATCTCAGTGAAAACATACGAGGGTTGCGCCCTTTGCAAGGCGTCCAAACGCAGGAAGCGGCAACAGCCTTGACGACCTACGATTTGGACACCTTGGAGCTGGAAACTATTCAAAGGGCTCTGGTGGCCACCAAGGGAAATAAGTCCGAGGCGGCGCGCCTTCTTGGAATCAGTCGAGAGGGACTTCGGCGTAAAATGCAGCGGTATCATCTCAGCGATTAAAAGCTGGTAAAAATTTTGCTAACCTTTTTGGCCACAAACTTTTCGAAGGAGAAGGAGTCCCATATGGTCCAGCGTATTTCGGGGGAAGGGCGTCTTGGGAGCGACATCCCGGTGTCCACACATCAGGAAAGTGAAGTCAAAGAAGCGGTCATCGCAGGTAAGCGTCTGATTCTGGAACAAGATGCCTCTTCTCTGATAGCGGATGCCGCCGAGGAGCTCACCTTTGAAGCGTCAGAAACCGTTGAAGTCAAGCTGGAAGAGCGTCGAACGGAGAAAGAGCGACCGTCGGAGGTCGTGCGCAGAATCAAAGAGCTTCAGGCCATGATCCAGGATCTTAACGAGGAGCGGCTCCGACGATGGCTGGAAAACCTGCACCTTCATCCCCCACGGTCCACGGGTGATCTAAGGGACTCTCTTCAAAAGGCCTTTGCCGACATATCGCATCAGCATGCGGCTCTTTCGCTCTTGGAAGAGTTTTACGGGGACAACCCCACGCTTCAAGTTTTGGCGCGGGAAGCAAAAGCCCAATTGGAAGCGGAAGCCGAATCTTCAATCCGCGCGGGGTACAACATCTCCGCAACAGCCCAAGCGTACGCTGCCCAAGGGCTTGGAGACACTCAGGATTTAAGGAACTTTTACCGCCAAACAGTGCTTCATTACGAAGGTGTCACCCAAACGTTTGAATCGATTCTTCAAAAGTTTCCATCCGAATCGCTGTTGGACGCCGTTGCCTACCTTCTTAGAGCTGTAGGTACGGATTTGCATGCCCGAGGTCCTAGCATCGAGCGTGAAGAGCTTCGCGCCATCATGGATGACCTTTTTCACCTCGAATCCATTGCCAATCTTTATCGAAGTTTTGATCAACTGCTTCAGCGGACACGACGAAATCTCGGCGTTCCCGTAACGCTCGATGCCAAAAATCTTGTCGGTGAATTTCTCTCCCTAACCGATAAAAAATGGATCACCGAAACGGACATCCTCAACATTGTGAAAAAGACGTCCATCGAAGCTCCCTCGGCACGGATTTACTTTCTTCAAGGCTTTCTTGACCTCACGCGGCAAGCGCCTCTTAAACTCTTTTCAAGTGATGAAGGACGCCTCATGCTCATCAGCAAGACTCAGGAGGTGCTTGACCAATTTATCGAGGAGGAAGCCCAATGAACGTCGCACGAAATCTTATTCGCTCCCTTGGCCATCATCTTGGTATTAAAGATCTTGATTTTAATGACCGCAACGTCTGTATGTTTCGAGATGACCAGGGAACAACCATTGCGATGGAAGACAGAGGCGATCACCTTCTCATCTATGTCTCCAGACCTGTTTCCTATCTCTCTGAAACAACAATGGGAAAAGCCCTTCGCGCCACCTATTATCGGGCATTCCCCGCCTTTTCCGTGGGAGCCTGCCTGGCCAAGGGAGATCTGATCACGCTCTTTTCCCAGCTGGAGGGTTCTTCGATGACTTACGATCGCCTTCTTGACGGCATTCAGAAGCTCTCGGATCTCCTTAACACCATCATCGAATAGCGAGGTTAACCATGCTCATTCAATCATTCGGTCACGACAACATTTTGGTGCTCAGGCTGGCAGGACGACTCGATGCTATGAGCGCCGGCGAATGTGAAAAAGCTGTTGATGACGCCTTGGCAAAGGGCAGCCCTCTTCTTCTTATGGATTTGGAGGCTCTGGAGTACATCAGCAGCGCGGGCCTTCGGGTCATCCTCAAGGCGGCCAAAGCTCTGTATGGCTCAGGGCGTCTGGCTCTGGCACGACCTCAAGAAGGTGTTCGAGAAGTTCTTGAGATGACAGGGTTTGGCGAAATCATTCCCATTCACGACACCTTAGAAGGTGCCCTCAACGAGTTGCATGAGCCTGTTTAAAAGCAAAAGAAAGGGAAAACCTCATGAAAATTACTCCTTTGGATCGAGGCATCGAGGACATTTACTGGCAGGAACAATCAGAAACACGCATGCTACCGACAGGTCCTCTTCTGCCAGGGGATGCCCCTCTGGAAAGCTTGCTCGATGAACTCTTCACGTCCCCGTCGTTTGTCGACCGCATAGCTGAATTCTTAACACCAGACATTGTCCACCGCCACATTCTGCAGTCTGGCACTTTTCAAAGCTACGCGCATCACATTCTCGATAGCCTTAAGAAAGCCGCCGATGCTGCCGCAACACCCCAAATCCAACGCACATTCCTTGCGGCTTTAGACGTGTTGGAAGAGTTACAGTTCAACATGGAGATCCTGAGTGCCTATCGAAAACTTCTTCTCAAGGGTTAGGAAAAGACGTGAAGGATCTGTTAAGCGACGAAGAACAAGAGTACCTGAAAGTCGTTGCCTTTACGCTTTTGCGTTACGGCAAATGGGAGAAAGCTCGACTCCTTTATGAAGCGCTGGCCGAGCTGAGACCCCAGGATATGGATGTCTCCAAAGGGTTGGCGGTTTCAAGTTTTCAAAGCGGCAAACACTCACAAGCCTTGGCTGGAGCCGATCGTTGGCTCCACCAACCTCCTTTCGATGAAAGGGAAGCAAGGGCGGTTCGTTTGTTTCGAGCCCGCATTCTTTGGGCTCTCGGAAGGCATCAAGAAGCGAGGGAAAGCTTAAGCTGACAGGAGCCCCCCGATGAACCGCATTCTCAATGTTCTCCAACACTCGGCTTCTAACATTACGCAATTCGCCGATATCGCTCTTGCCTCGCTGGTCATTGGCATCATCGGCCTTATGATTTTACCGATTCCGCCTTTCCTCCTCGACGCCCTTTTGGCCATTAATCTCTGCTTGTCAGCAAGCCTTCTCCTCGTGGCCATGTACATTCCCTCCGCCCTGCACCTTTCCACCTTTCCATCATTGCTTCTTTTTACCACCCTCTTTCGGCTGGCGCTCAACATCACCACCACGCGACTGATCCTCCTTAAAGCGCACGCCGGCGACATCATCTACACCTTTGGGCACTTCGTCGTAGCCGGCAATTACGTCGTCGGCGGTGTCATCTTCCTTATCATTACTATTGTGCAATTCTTGGTCATCACAAAGGGTTCTGAACGGGTCTCCGAAGTTTCCGCCCGATTCACACTCGATGCTATGCCCGGCAAACAAATGAGCATCGATTCTGACATGAGGGCGGGGCTCATCGACATGGAAGAAGCGAGATCCAGGCGCCGTGCTTTGGAAAAGGAGAGCCAACTCTTCGGCGCCATGGACGGCGCCATGAAGTTCGTTAAAGGGGACGCCATCGCGGGTCTCATCATCACGGCCATCAATATCATCGGCGGCCTCATTATCGGTGTCGCTCAAAAAGGAATGCCGCTTCTAAAAGCCGTCCAAACTTATTCCATCCTGACCATTGGAGACGGTCTGGTCAGCCAGATTCCGGCCCTTCTCATTTCCATCACTTCGGGTGTGGTAGTCACCCGTGTGGCCTCCGACGAGGAACAAGCAAACCTGGGGCGGGATATCAGCCGCCAAATGCTTTCCCAGCCCAAGGCGCTCCTCATCGCCGGCGCCATGCTTCTGGGCTTTGCTCTCATTCCCGGATTTCCCAAACTCCAGTTCCTCCTGCTCGGATCCGTGGTCGGAGGCATTGGGTATGCCCTTTTCTTTCCCCAAAAAAAGAAAACGCAGCCCGAACCGACCTTTGCAGCCCAAGTGACACGAGCCAAAAAGAAAAAAACAGAAACCATCCAACCGGCAGACGAATTTTCCATCACCGTTCCACTTCTAGTGGATATCGATGCCCAAACCGAAGAATTCCTCGATCCTGCCGACTTCAATACCGAACTTGTTCGCCTTCGTTCAGCCCTCTACCATGATCTTGGTGTCCCTTTTCCAGGCGTGCACCTGCGCTTCAACGAAAATTTGAGCGAGGGCGTCTATAGAATCCTCATTCAGGAAATCCCGGTGGCCACAGGGAAAACATGGAAAGACTTTGTCTTGTTTCAGGAAAAAACGGACCTTCTTGAAACCCTTTCCATTCCCTACGAAACCCAGGAACGTTTTCTCCCTACTTTTGACACGGTGCTCGTTCCAGTCAGCTATCGAGAGGCCCTCCATAAGGCTGGTTTTCCCTTCCTTGAAGGCTCCCAGATTATCAGCTATCATTTGGCCCTTGTTCTTCGCAAATATGGTGGGGAGTTTCTCGGGCTTCAGGAAACCAAGATGCTGCTCGATCGCATGGAAAAGAATTATGGAGACCTCGTCAAGGAAGTTTATCGCGTTGTGCCACTCCAGAAAATCAGTGAAATTTTTCGGCGGCTCGTTCAAGAGGAGATTTCCATTCGTGATTTGCGAAATATCCTTGAAGCCCTTATCGAGTGGGGTCCCAAAGAAAAGGACGTAGTCCTGCTCGTCGAATACGTTCGGGGTAGCCTTCGACGACAAATTAGTTACAAGTACAGCGGTGGTCAAAATATTCTTGCCGTCTATCTGCTGGATCCCCAAGTAGAAGAGACCATTCGCCAGTCCATTCGTCAAACGTCGGCGGGAAGCTATCTGGCCCTTGACCCTGGGAAAGCCAAGGGATTGGTTCAGAATGTGAAAAAAGAGGTCGGGGATCTTCGAGGCAAAAAGCTACGTCCAGTTCTTTTGACTTCCATGGATGTGCGACGCTACGTGCGTAAGCTTATCGAAGCAGAAATTGAAGAACTTCCCGTTCTTTCCTACCAAGAATTGATTCCTGACATTTCCTTGCAACCGTTGGGACGAATTCGCAGCCTCTAGGAGACTGCCCGAGAATGCCAAATTCGCCTGTTTTAGGTACCATAAGTACTTGAAATTCCATTGACCAAAATTCGGTATCTCGAGTTCTCGGACAGGCTCTAGGAGCATTTCTGCGAAGAAACCTTTCCCTGGAAGCGCCGATGTTCCGCCCGCAAAATGAGCGGGTCAGAGGCCCGCGTTTCCAGGAAGACACACAGTTTCAGGCTTGTAAGGCCGGGGCGGCGCCTCGCTTCCTAAAATGTCATTAAAAAGCTTGGTGTTGCGGGTTTTTGGACAGCCTTCGAGATCGCCGCCATGACGGAACCACCACGGAATTTGGCAAAGGAAGGGAAAACTTTCGCCACAAAAATGGGCATTTGGTCTGAGATCTCAAAGGGTCCTTTATGGGACACAAAGGACCCTCACCAAATACCTTAAGATCTTCGGGAAAGACGTCCCAGAGATCAGAAAACGCTCCCCAAAAAGGAAGGCATGATTTGTGCTTTGCCTGTGCGCCAACATCAGGAGCCAAAGGAGGCTTTATGCGAACAGAAGAAATGCTTGAAACAATGGCTCGAAAGCTCGGCGTGGACGGGTTTGGTATGACGCAAAATGGTTGCAAACAACTGGTTTTCGATGAAGAAATCGTGGTTTCCATAGAAGAAGCGCTCGGAAAAGTGGGGCTATGGATAGCGACAGAGATTGTTCGTCTTCCTGAAGAAAATCGGGAGGTCTTGTTTCGTTCTCTATTGCGGTCCAATGTCTTGGCAGCCCGTGACCAGGAACCGGTGCTTGTGGTTTCAGAGGATCGTGTCTTTCTGCAGTATTTCATCAGAGCTGAATCTTGCACGCCGGAAAGCCTGATTTCTTCCCTCGAACGCTTTGTCAATAAAGCAGACAGCTGGAAGAAAAAATTATCAAAGAACCAAGACGTCTCAAGGGAACATGTCCAGTTTTCCCATTTTGTGAGGGGAAACATGCTTCGTCCCTAGGTCAACAACCCAAAAAGACTCTGGTGACTTTTGAATTCTTTGACCGAGGTGAGGCTGAAGAACTCTGAAAGACTTAGGGAAGTGGTGCCTGGATAAGGGGACAAAAAGGGCATCGCAAAGCCGTGAACGGCGAGGGGGAAGAACCATAAAAAACAATGAAAACAGGGAGGTAACACATGGAGGAGCACATCAAGAAGTCCCTGGAGTTGGAACAGCGCTTCAACGAACTGCGCGAGGAGTTCCAACGAGGCGTGGAGGAGAAAGAACGCTTGCTCGGCGACCTGGGAATCACCGCCGAGCGTCTCGCCGCCTTCGAGGCCAAGTTGAGCCCCGAAGCCCGAAACGCCATGGAAGCCATGCGGGAGAACATGGAGTCCGAATGGGAAAGGGCAGCGGCCTCTCCGGGGCCTGCCACAAAGTCGGCTCCCAAGGTCAAAGGTATGCGGATCTAACAGCATTCACTCCAAAGGAGATGAGACCATGGCAACAACTATCGGAAACATCACGACTTCGTCCACGCAGCCGCTCACCAGAGAAGAGATCCTCTCCATGCCGCTCGATGTGGCCGCCTTCTACCTGGCCATGCAGCAGACCGAAAGCCTGGATCGCCAAATTCAAGACAAGATGCTGGAGATCCAGAACAAACAGTCCGATCTCGCCCAAGCGCGCGAGTACCTCGCCAAGATGAAAGAGCTCCAAAATAATGCCAAGGAAGGGAAAGGCGATTGTCCCTGGGACAAAAAGGCGAGCATGATGCCTCAAGGCATGGCAGATTGGCTTGATGCCCATGGTGTTCAATGGGATCGTACCGGCAATGATCTCGCCCAGAGCGAAAAGGAATGGGATATCAACATCGAGCACCTCAACGCCTATATCCAGAACAAGAACAGTTCCGTCGAACTCGACATGCTCCAGATCCAGTCGCTCATGAACAAGCGCAACCAGGCCCTGGAGATGTCCTCGACCATCATGAAGAAGTCCACGGAGGCCAAGGAAGCCATCCTTAGAAACATTTAGCAGGAATTCGCGGTGGAATGCCACGGCCTTGCTGTCTCCCACCGCACACCCTCCACAAAAAGGAGCTTTCCATGAGTGACATGATTCAAGTTTCCGATTTGAGTGCGCAGCAGATCGAAGAGATCGTCACGGCCGTCGTCAAGGGAGAGACGACGCTGCAAGAGGTCAAAGGGTTTTCCGACGAACAGATGGAAGCCATCTACAGCATAGGCTACAATCTCTACCAAGTCGGCAAATACCAGGATGCCGTCCAGGTCTTCAGCTGGCTTGGGGTCTTCAACCCCTTCATGAGCAAGTACTGGCTCGGCCTCGGCGCATCACTCCAGATGCTCAAAAATTTTGAGAATGCGCTGAACGCCTACGCCGTCGCCGCCATCACCTCGGTTCCCGAAGACCCCGTGCCGCACCTCCATGCCGGCGAGTGCTACCTCGGCATGGACAACCTCGACGAGGCCGCCAAGGCTTTCCAGATGGCGGTGGATTTCAGCAAGGACAAGCCGCAGTACGCCAAGGTCTTCCACAAAGCTCAAGTCTTCCACGACATCATCCAAAGCAAAAGGGCAACGGCCTAGCGGCACATGGGGCATTCCGAGGGAGAAAACCCCGTGGGGCTCTCCTCCAGGATGCCGAGAAACTTGGAGAAGACCTTCAACGAAAAAGGGATCAAAGACATGGAAGGCATACGCCCTGGATCCTACGATCCATCACAGTTTGAGAGTATGTTTCGTGATCTTCTGGGGACCGAGTTCTCCGGCACGGTTCCCACCATCAGCTCCGTCACCGTAACGGAGACTGGCGCCTTCGTTCTCGAGACCGATCAGGGTAAGTTCGAGATCAAACCGGACCTGCTGCCTCCCAGCGGTGACACCGACGTATCAGGCGCCTACGAGGTGCTCGGCTCGCAAGTGGATACCCTCTTCGAGCTCATGGCGACCCTCGCCAAAGCCTTACGGGAGATGCGCGCCTCCAATCGCGCCGCGCGGGAGGTCGAACATCAGACCCAGATGTCGGAACTTTTGCAAGCCGCCGAGAAAATCCGAGAAGCCGGGGCCAAGGCTCTCGTCGGCGCCATTGTGGGCTTCGCCGTTTCCGTAGCCATGGCAGCCGTCTCCATCGGCGTCTCGGTCAAGGCCGCCAAGGCCGACATAGGGAAAATGGGAGCGGCCCAAGACCTCAGCAAAGCGCAGGGGGCCATGGAGCAAGCGACCTCGAAGCTCTCCGATGCGCAGAAAGGCTTGCAACAAGCCCGCCAGGCTCCCACCCTATCCCAAGGCATCCATGACACCGTTGCGGCCAAGGGACAGGTCGCCCAGGCCAGCGAAGGCGTCAAACAGGCCCAGGCATCAGTCTCCAGTGCAGAGCAAGCGTTCAAGGCCGCTTCCAAATCCGCCGCGGCGTGGGGCGGGGCGGCAGCCGCAAGCCCTCAGATAGGGCAAGGCATCACCCAGATGGTGGGCGGCATCACCCAGTACGCCTCCTCGGTCTCCATGGAAGAACAAAAGATCCATGAAACCAGGGCCGAGGAACACTCTTTCAAGGCACAGAAAGAAGGAGAACAAATCCAGGATCTGCGGGAGCTCATCCAGAGCATCTTGGAGAAGCTGCGCACTATCATGGAACTCCAACAACAGGCGGTGGATCACGTATCACGCGTGTAGGCAAACAACACCTCTTTGCCGTGATAGGGCGATGTGCTCTTCGGCTTTTTTGACGCCCGACGAGATGGTGGAAGGGGAAGCAAGATACGGAGGAAAAAAACGATGGTTGAACGCATTACAAACTCCGCGGGGACATTGAGCCCACTCACGATGCACGAGAACCAAGAAACCGCCCCCCTGGAGCAACTCACCCAAGAGCTCCTCACCATCTTGGAAAAGCAGGGAACGGGTGGGGGCCAGGGTGGGGGCACGGCAGCGAGCACCCCTGAACTGCCGCCCCCCTCCACCGATGCCCTGGACGTGGCGGAGATGCTCGCGAGCCTCAAGAGCAAGATCAACGAGGCCATGACCGGCATCGCCAAGGAGAGCATCGAGAAGAACCGCGCGGACCAGCTCCAAAAGTCTCAAGAGCGCATCCAACAGATCAAAGAGGCTCACGAGGCTATGGACCGTGCCAATACCTGGGGTGTCATCGGCAAGGTTCTCGGTTGGGCGATTCCCTCGCTGATGGTTCTTGGCGGGGCGCTCCTGGCCATTGCCGGAGGCGTCATGCTGGCAACGGGCGTTGGCGCGGTAGCCGGGGTGGCCTGTTTGAGCATCGGGGCATCGCTCATCGCCGGCGGTGTGGTCGGCCTCGTTGCCCAAACCCTGCAAGAGACGGGGGCGGCACAGGCAATCATGGACTGGATGGCAGGGCTTCTCCAGGACCTCGGCATGAGTGAGGAAGCGGCACAGTGGACGGCCTTCGGCATCTACCAGGTAACCGTCATCGCTATCATGATTGCCGCCAGTGTGGGCGCAGGTGTTGCTGCTGGCGCCATCGGTGGGCTCGTCGGCGGTGCTGCCGGCGCCGGAGCTGCGGCGGCAGGCGGTGCGGCCAGTGCTGGAGCCTCGGCGGCGAGCAGTGCCGCCAGCGGCGCGGCGTCGGCGACAGCATCGACAGCGGCGAACCTCACCAAGGCAGCCATCCAGGTCGCCGTGGCCGTACTCCAAGGTCTCCTCAGCGTAGCCCAAGCGGGCGTGGGTGTGGGCAAGGCGGTGGAGGAGTACAGCGCTGCAGACCATGAAGCCCAGGCGGCAGAGATCAACGCCATGCTCAAAAAGCTCCAACAAAAGCTCGAGGAGTATGAGGACCAGCTCAAAGAGATTATGGAGTCCTGGCAACAAGGCATGCATATCGTCATGGATATCATCGACACCCAAAGCTCGATGGCCCACAAGGCGATCGGGGTTTAAAAGGAGAACACACATGCACACCCTTATCCACGATTTCGGCAAAAACATCGGCATCCCTGACCTGGCATTGGACGAACACCACTACTGCTGCCTGCAGTTCGACGGTGTCGTGGTCAACCTGGAGTACGAGCCGGACAAGGACGAGCTCTTCCTCTACACGCACCTTGGACGCATACCCCAGGACCCGAGTCTAGCGCTGTACGAACGCCTCCTCGAAGCGAATTTCTTCTTTCGCCAGACCGGCGGCGGCGTATTGGGCATCGACAAGGCCACGGGGATCATCGCCCTGGCCTGGCGCCTCCCCGCCTCGCCCCTGACCCTGCCGGCGTTGGAAAAGCTCATGGAGACCTTCGTCAACACCGCCGAGTACTGGACAGAACAGGTGGGACAGTCGGAGCCCACCGAACAGACAACCCCGCCCGTGGACTTTATCCGGGCATAAACCTCCAGGAGGACGGCCATGCCGACCATTCACGATTTTTCCCGAACCATCCAGCAAGCCGAACAGCGCGGTGGTTACCTGGACGTCAACCGTCAGGGTGCGCTGGAGATCAAAGGAACCGGCTTTTTAGGGAAAATAGCCTGGTGGTTGAAGACGCCCAGAGCGACTGCGCGAACCAACGAGCGGGTGATGCACGCCTTTGTGGGCGCACTGCGGGCTGAGTACGGCGAGGACGCGGCGAGAGCCTCCATTCCCCAACTGCGAAACACCCCGCTCTCATCTCGCCTGGTGGAGCAGGTGAAGGTATGGGCCTGGCAACATCGAGAGAACAGTCAAAGCCCTCCGCCGACCCCAGAACAGGCCCACGCCTTCATACTCCAGGTGGCCAACGCACGCCGGACCATCGCCGAAATTTTCCTCAACGCACATCGCGTACAGGGAGATGTCATCCCGGACCACCTCACCACCACGATGGGCAAAGACATCAACAGCATCAACCTCTCCGAGGTCATTGAACAACTTCCCGTCGGGAAACTGGGACAGGCCGACAGAGAGCGCGTCTTCGCCTTGAAGAACGTGATCAGCAAAAATTTGGACGTTCTCCAGCGGGCCATTGATCTCAACCCTAAACTCCGTGCGCCGACAATCCTCAACCCTTTGGCAACGTTCAACATCAAAGCACAAGACGACCTCAAAACCTTGCGAACCAAAGCGGAGCACATGCTCGGCCAGGAGCTTCAGGTGTTGAGCAGCGGTATCTCCCCCAAAAAAAGCAGCGAGATCAACGCCTTCCAAATCACATGGGAGTTCGAGCACATGCTCAAAACGAGGCCCGACGTGCGCATCGCCATGGGTATCGCAGACCCGAAAGCGGTCACCGGGCAGATCCAACGATGGCTGGAAAGTCTTCCCCTGGACAGCATCAGCAGAACACAACTCGCGGGGCAACTGGAGAGCATTCGTCTCCGGTATGTTCCAAGCGAGGAGACCCTAGTTGTCACTCAAAAGTTAGGGAGCGGCGGACAAGGCACGGCGTACCTGGGCACCTTCAAACCAGCGGGAACATCTGAAACGGCCGTTGTGATCAAATTGCAACACGATCCTAACAGTAAGATCCTGATTGAATCGTTGATGCAGGCCTCATTCCATGACAATCCCCATATTCCCAAGGTCCTGGGGGTCATCGTGGATGCATTGTCCACCACACAGCTCGTCATGAGGAAGGTTCCGGGGACAGACTACGCTTCATTTCTCAAACAAAGGAAGAATATTGATCCCAAGGTCGCGCTCAACTGTTTTGCTGGCATCGCCAGAGGATTGGCGAGAATGCACGAACTTGGCTTTGTGCACTCGGATATCAAGCCGGCAAACGTGATCCTGGACCGCAATACGTATGAGCCGCGCTTGATTGACTTCGGCATGGCGTTCAACCCCCACGAGGAGTCATTGGAGGGGGGAACGCCTGCGTACCTGGCTCCTGAAGCGATAGCCGGCGACGCATCGGCGGCCACCGACGTCTACGCCATGGGCCTAACCCTCTACGCGCTGCTCACGGGAAAGGAACCGAAACGCACTCTCGCCGAGCTCTCTAGACCCATTACGCTCGATTTTTCCAGCTCTCTCTGGAGTGAAGCCGGGATGGACGGTCTCAAAAAGCTCATCGAACGCTGCGTGGATCCGGACCCGAAGAATCGGCCGACCACGAGCCAGATGGTGCAGGCCCTCAACGGTGAACCCGTCACGCCCGTCCCAGAGGGAGGCATGGGGCTGCGCGGCGAGGATGTGCGGTTGCTGGATGTGCTGCGCCCCGAAAGCCCCTTCCGTCAGGGTGTCATGGACGCTACCGCCCAGCTTTTAGGACAGTGACCCGGGAAACGCTGCGGGCATAAGCATACCGCCACGCACCCAACACAAGGCGTAACCAGCGACCTGAAAGCTAAGTGGTATGAGGCACAAAGGAGAAAACTTCTGATCCGTAAAGTTAAGAGAATGTGTACAAAAAACCTAGACCGATACACAGCAGATGTTCATGGAGACAATAGCGATAGAGGGCACAATGCATGTGCGCAACAACTGAGTCCTGTACATAGTGGACGTCGCTGGAAAGTCGTTGTCGCGGGGGTCATCGCCTCTCTCTGCGCACTCGCGTTCACCACGCCCCTGCCCGCATCCTCAGGAGGTAGCCCGATGCCCATCATGTTGAAGCTCCACCCCCAGCGTGTCCTCATAGGGGAGCCGGTTTCCATCGAGGTCACATGACTTTCTCCCGGACTCGTCGCCACCCTGAACGTTTCCGGCCGAGACCAGTTCGGCAATCTCTGGACCTCCTGGGCGCACTTCCATGCCGATGCCCACGGACACATTGACACGGCACGCCACGCACCCACCGAGGGGACTTACCGCGGCGTAGACCAGGCTGGACTATTCTGGTCCATGTCCTGCGAGCCGAACCGACCAATGGTTTCACCTTTTGTGATTATGCCGCAGCTCACCGTCACCGTGTCTGCGAAAGGTACGGAGTTGGCGTCCCAACGCCTCGACCGTCTGGCGTCCATTGAGCTGGATTCTCAAGAAGTGCGGGAACCTGTGGTCGGGGTCTTTTTCACGCCCAAAGAACTCAGCGCTCCGACACCGGTCATCATCGTTCTCGGCGGATCGGAAGGCGGCTACAATCCAGGCTGGGCCAAAGTGCTCGCCTCCAAAACCCGGCTGCCAACCCTCGCCTTGGCCTACTTCGGTCTCGAAGGGCTCCCGCCCTCACTGGAGAATATCCCCTTGGAGACCCTGGAGAAGGCCATGGATTGGCTCAACGCACGGCCCTTCGTGGCCAAAAACCGCTTCGGCGTCGTGGGGGCTTCCCGAGGCGGGGAGATGGCCATTCTGGCAGCATCACTGTTCCCCCAGATCCGGGCGGTCGTCGGCTACACCCCAAGCGGCATCCTGTGGGAGGACGTTGGGAACGCCCACGCGCCAGCCTGGACCTACCGCGGCACCCCCTTTCCCTTCCTCCATTTCCTACCCGATGACCACGCCGAGGCACGGTTCCGGCAGGCCCAACAAACCGGCACGGCCTACCTCAACGCGCCGTCTTTTCTCCACAGTTTGGAGGTACAACGATCTCGTATCCCGGAGGCAACGATCCACGCAGAGCGCTCGCAGGCTGCCTTCCTGTTGATCGGCAATCCCGGCGATGGCGTGTGGCCGTCGGACGTACTGTCGCGGATCACCGTGGACCGTCTCCACACGCACGCCCATCCACGCCCGGCCAGGGTGCTCTCCTACGAGGAGGGCGGGCATATGCTCATTCCCTATCCATACTATCCCACCACCCTGCGCCAGTTCTATCTACCGACGCTCAAGGTCTGGAAAGGGCTCGGCGGCACAGCCGTCGGCGCTGCCAAGGCGGCGGAAGACTCCTGGCCGAAGGTTATAGAATTCCTCCAACGTGAACTTGTCGAGGAGAAGGCCTCCGAAGCGAAACCTGGCTCTTGAGCACACCGTGACAAGACATGGCTACCTCGCTTATACCTTCTTAGGGCAAGCCTTTGGGCGGGGGCTTCGCTCAACGCACTCGATGGTCCTTCACGACAGCTCGCTCCATAGGGCCTGCCACCACATTTCGCAGATTGATGTGCTCACGTTTCATCGAGGAGAGTGCCCGTGCGACGGCGTGGGTTCGGTGGTGTTCGTTCCGGGAGTAGAGCGCTCCTGGCGGAGGCGTCGAGCCACTTCCATAACGGTTCGGGCATAGGGGCGACTGTTATTGTATTGCAGAATCACCCTCTCTTGGGTTTCCGGGGAACCGTCGTCCTTCCAGCCATAGCTCTTGAGATAGTGGGCAACACTCGCAAAGGCGTCTTCCGGTTTGTTCACGTTCACCTTCCCGTCACCGTCTCCATCCGCACCGTAGCGTAAAAGGCTAGAAGGGAGAAACTGAGGCCATCCAACGGCCGCCATGTAAGACCCCTGCCACGTTGCGGCTTCGGGGGCTCCTCGGTCAATGAGCGTCGCGAGTGCCCGCAGCTCGTTGAGCGCCCACAAAGCTCGCTGTTCTAGCTTCGTGTGGAATTGGTCTCGAGACCAGCGCGCACGATCTTGCTCAGGGAGCATACGCCAGACACGCTCTCTCTCCCATGGATCCAGCATCAAGGCAAAGGTGACCAGTGTCGTCGCCACAGGGTGTCGTCCCGTCTGTTCTCCTAAGGCACTTTCCACCAATAACACCGCTACAATGATCGCAGGGTCCACCTGGTAGGCAGCCCCAATACGTCGCAACACATCGTCGTAGATACGCCAAAAACGCCCGGCCTTAGCTAAGGCAGCAGGTTCCAAAAAGACATCGTACCGAAGCGTTGCTTCGCGAATTCTCATCGAGAGCACCACGTTCCTGTAAGCAGGTTGATCCACGGAAGAAAATAGGAGCGTGAGCGCGCTCGTCGAACAACCTTCCGCCTCTAAAAGCCTCTGAACCCGTTCCCATGGGTGCTGGGCGTACACATGGTCGAGGAGTGAAAAGATGGCAACCCACACAATCACCAAGATTCTCGCCGACTTCGATGAGCCAAACCACCGAGCGAACATCCGACACCTCCTCGCCCATAGCGACGATAGAGAAACACGAGCACTCCCGAACGGCATGTGCTCACACTCTGCCATCACGTCGTCACGCATTTGGTTCGTTTTTGTAGCGGAGATCACGACTGCAATAAACCTCTATAGCGCGCACACCGCAAGAGTCGGAGGTGGAAGAAGAATCACCCCTCTCTGCACACTCTTGACGGCACTTCCTGCCTATTATATTTCCATATTGAAATCCAGAAAAGGGGGAGTGCGTCTATGAAGGAGTTCATTCGGGTCATGAAGGCCCTCTCTGATCCCAATCGAGTCAAGATTCTCAAGATGCTCGATCGCCGTGAGCTGTGCGTGTGTGAAATTCAGGCAGGACTTGGTTTGGCACAACCCACCATCTCCAAGCATCTGAAGATTCTTGAAGATGCTGGCCTTGTGGAAAAGCGGAAAAACGGTCTCTGGGTTAACTACCGTCCCTCAGACGGACACAGCAGCCCCTATGCTGCCACACTGCTCGGCAACCTTAAGCATTGGCTCAACGAAGATCCTCACATCCAGACGTTGCTTCGCAAGGTCCCCCACCTGGATCGTGAAACCATTTGTGCGCGCCCGGGAGAAGGGAACTCCTCAACGTCTGAATAGCGAGGCGCGGGAAGGGATGGGCGACCTGTGCCCTGGAGGAATCGTCGGCATTGTCCAAAACGTCATGGGAGGGAAGTGAGGAAATGCCTGTCCTGAACATCACCCAAGAAGAATACGTGGCTATGAAGGGAGTCGTGTTGGATGGGGATGAAGAGGAGGCTCTCCGTCTCATCAAGGTCTTCCTTAAAAGAGTAGAGGCGGACGAGAGGAAAGCGCTCAAGTCACATCTGGATTGAACCTCAGAGACGTTCCACCACCTTTTCCCAGAGCGCCTTGAAATCGTCACTCCACTTTTCCCGTTTTGTAGGAACGGAGGTAGCCTTCCGTAAGAGATGGAGGAAGGCACGACGGGAGACCTCCTCAGCACCCATGTGCTTGAGGTGAGCGGTCGTCACCTGGCAGTCTATAAGCTGAAACTCCCAGGTCTGGAGGGCTTTCGCCAATGCCACGAGCGCGATCTTTGAGGCATCCGACTTACGGGAGAACATAGACTCCCCGAAGAAAATCTGACCGAGCGCTACGCCATAGAGCCCTCCCACGAGGCGCCCTTCATACCACGTCTCCACCGAGTGCGCATAACCGATCCGGTGGATTCGCTCATAGGCTTCAACCATTTCAGGTGTGAGCCACGTGCCGATCCCTTGCTCACGCCGCACGTCCCCACACTCACGAATCACCGCCGAGAAGGCCTCATCCATGGTCACATGAAATATCCTTTTCCGTATCACCTTTCTCAAGCTCTTTGATATACGGATCTTCTCCGGGAAAAGGATAAGGCGAGGATCAGGAGACCACCACAGAATAGGGCTTCCCTCCTCATACCACGGGAAGATACCGAAGTGGTACGCAATGAGGATGCGGCGGGGAGAGAGATCGCCGCCGACGGCGAGCAGTCCATCGGGATCGGCGAGATCGGGATGGGGGAATA
>FWWL01003493.1_pt1 | contig 28534 bp, 20 predicted proteins | sample 2228331 | NCBI WGS metagenome assembly FWWL01 (sample SAMEA103939775, study PRJEB20133) | metagenome
CCACCCAACCCACCCTAAGAGATTCTATAGGGGGCTTCGCCCCCTAGTGTATCCCCGAGGCTAAGCCTCTTCTCTTAATTGTAAGGGGCTACGCCCCCTATTCTAAGAAAGTGCCTTAGGTGCCCCTATTTTTTAGAAAAGTGCCCTAGGCACAGTGCTTTAAGCACACTCTAATTGTTTAGAAGGGAAAATTTTTGTTAAATAGAAATTCCTGGGGTAGGATTCCTTGTATTTGACTAAGATTTTCCAAGATGTTTATAATTAATAAGTCGAAATTGGTTGAGCCGTTAGCTCAGGTGGTAGAGCACCGGCCTTTTAAGCCGGGTGTCGCTGGTTCGAATCCAGCACGGCTCAATTTTACTTCTTAGCATTCTTCCTTTTTGATTGTATTCTATCGTTTTTCAAAGCTTTTTATTTAAAGTACAACGATTTCTTAAACAGGTTATTCGTAGGATTAAATTCTGAAAGCATTTATAGAGTTCTAATTTCGTTTTTCGTTATTTTTGGGGACGTAATTGTCTATATCTTTTGGAAAAGGGGAAGTTTTTGAATAGATTCAGAAGGATTTGGCTAAATGGACTACAGTTGCTGAAAAAGGTTTTGAGTTAGTTATTTTATGATTTACAGTTAATATAAGTAAACTCGAATTATGTGTTTTCTTGACTTTTTTTCTGGAATTCTATAAAAATAGGTAGAAATAAATAGGGGGTATAAGATGGCAAAGAAAGTTGCTATAAATGGATTTGGTAGGATAGGTAGGATGGCTTTTAGAGCTCTTGTTGATCAAGGTATTTTAGGTAAAGAAGTCGATGTGGTAGCTGTTGTTGATATTGTAAATGAAGCAGACTATTTTGTTTATCAATTGAAGTATGATTCTGTTCATGGTAAATGGAATGTAGATTTAAAAGCGGAAAAGAGTTCACCTTCTGCTGAGTACAATGATGTTCTTGTTGTGAATGGGCATAAAATTCAGTGCTTACTTGCTCCCAAAGAAGGTCTAAATAAACTTCCGTGGAAAGATTTAGGTGTTGAATATATTATAGAATCTACAGGCTTGTTTACAGACGCTGACAAAGCTAAGGGACATCTCGATGCTGGTGCTAAGAAGGTGATAATAACTGCTCCTGCAAAGGGTGATATCAAGACTTTTGTTTACGGTGTTAACCATGATAAATATGATCCGTCAACAGATCATATTGTTTCTAATGCTTCATGTACTACAAACTGTTTAGCTCCAATAGTTTATGTTTTACTGAAAGAGGGTATAGGTATTGAAACTGGATTGATGACAACTATACATGCTTACACTGCAACTCAAAAGATTGTTGATGGTCCTTCGAAGAAAGACTGGAGAGGTGGTAGAGCTGCAGCTATAAATGTGATTCCTTCCACGACTGGTGCTGCTAAAGCTGTTGGTCTTGTTTTACCAGAAGTTCAGGGTAAATTGACTGGTATGTCTTTCAGGGTTCCTGTTGCTGATGTTTCGGTTGTTGACTTAACATTCAGGTCAGCTAGAGATACTTCTATCGAAGAGATAGATGCTCTTATGAAAAAAGCTTCAGAAACATATCTCAAAGGTATCCTTGGATATGTTGACGAAGAAGTTGTTTCAAGTGATTTCATACATGATGAGAGATCGTCAATATATGATTCTTTAGCAACACTTCAGAATAACCTCAAAGGAGAAAAAAGATTTTTCAAGATCGTCTCTTGGTATGACAACGAGTGGGGTTATTCTAACAGGGTTGTGGATTTGCTTAGATACATGATTACCAAAGATAAGTAAATTTTGGTGATTTGAATAAATTTGATAAGGGGCGTTTACGCCCCGTCATCGTGGAGGTTTTATGGCTAAAAAAACCGTGTCAGATGTAGATGTAAAAGGTAAGAGAGTCTTAGTCAGAGAAGATTATAATGTTCCTTTGGATGGGCAGGGAAATATAACTGACTACACGAGAATTGATGAATCTCTTCCAACTTTGAAATATTTACTTGAGAAAGGAGCATCAATAATCTTAGTTAGCCATTTAGGTAGACCTAAAGGGACTAAGAATCCAAAGTATAGCTTACTACCTGTCCAAAAAGCTCTTTCCGAAAGGTTAGGAGTAAATGTTAAGTTTGTTCCGGACTGTATTGGCCCTGAAGTAGAGAAAGATGTTTCTTCTCTAAAACCTGGGGATGTTTTACTTCTTGAAAATGTTAGATTTTATTCCCAGGAAGAAGAAAATGACGAAGAATTTGCTAAGAAACTAGCAAATCTTGCAGATGTCTATGTTTGTGATGCTTTTGGTAGTGTTCATAGGGCACATGCTTCAGTGGAAGCACTTCCGCGTATAATGAAACAATCTAATAAACCTGCTGTTGCTGGATTTTTAGTTGAGAAGGAATTACAGTATCTTGGTAACGCTTTAGAGGATCCGAAAAGACCATTTGTAGCAATAATAGGTGGTGCGAAGGTGTCAACGAAGATAGGTGTTATCGAATCATTAATGCAAAAGGTTGATAAACTCATAATCGGTGGAGGTATGGTATTCACATTTTACAAAGCTATGGGATTAGAAGTAGGTAAGTCTTTACTCGAAAAAGATTATGTTTCTTTGGCGTTTGAGTTGCTCCAGAAAGCCAAAGAAAAAAATATTCCTATAATTTTACCTAGTGATGTTGTGGTCTCAGATGGGATAGAAAACTACACAAAAACCAAAGTTGTTGAAAAAACTCAGATACCTGAAGACATGATGGGTGTTGATATAGGACCAGCTAGTATAAAGCTTTTTGCAGATGAATTGAAAAACGCTAAAACAATTTTCTGGAATGGACCTTTGGGTGTTTTTGAAGTTGATGAATTTGCAAAAGGAACTTTTGAGATCGCGAAAGTTATAGCAAATCTCAAGGACTCTATAAAGATCATAGGCGGAGGAGATTCAGCTGCAGCAGTTAAAAAAGCTGGCCTAGAATCAAAAATGACACATATATCCACTGGTGGTGGAGCTTCTCTCGAATTCATAGAAGGAAAGAAGTTACCTGGTATAGAAGTATTGGATGATAAGTAAATCTCAAGGGGCTTTTGCCCCTTTTTGTTTTTTATCTTTACTATATTCTCTTTACTACGAATCTCGTAGAAATCAGTATTGAAGATATCAAAGATAGGGTTGTTGTCAGCAATACCGAAAAAATCAGGTTTTCGGTTTTCAGAACAAAATATTCTGGTTTTACAAACTGACCAGTTTTGTCTATTGTGGATACTAAATATGAAGATATATTTAAAAATATTTCCTTTGATAATAAAACACCTAGAAAGGAAGAGATCGCTGTTGAAACCAACATTACAACGGTTATCAAGATAACTATGTATATCTTGCTAGCTCCAAGTAGTCTCAGGATGTATAGAAAATCTATTCGAGTTGTCGCGAAAAGAGTCATAGATATGAAAACAGATACGAGAGCAAAAATACCAATAATCAAAACAAGTCCTAATATGATCGAGGAAATAAACTTTTTTATATTTTCAACGAAGTTAGATTTCTCTAAAGAAGTTTCCACTATAAATCCTCTTTTAGAGAGTTCTCTTACAACTCTCTGAATATCTTGATGAGATGAAACTTCAATATATAATATAGCGTAACTAGGTGTGTAATTAGGTAAAATCTCTTTTGTTAGACTTATAGCAGCCTGGATGGGCATACATATGCTTATTTGAGGAATATTATCGCTTATTCCTACTATTACGCCACTAAGTTCGAAATATTTCTCTAATGTTTTATAGCTTGATTTACCGGCAAAAAATTTAAAGTTTAGTCCTAGTAATGTTTTCTCGGTTACCACTGGAGTGCCATACCCTCTTGAAAGCGCTAAATTATAAGCCTCTATAGCTCCTCTAGGGACCACAAATGGAATATTTTTATCTCCTTTTGCGTATTTAAAAGAATATCCTTTTGCGATATCTTTAGAAACTATTTCTGTATCGACACCATATACTGGAACATCAGACCTTGCAGAAACTCCGAAAATACTTAGAACAAAACTGGAAGGAAAAGGTACCTCCATTACTCTGAGTACTCTCTTAATACCTTTTATTCTTTTTATTTCGATGTAATCTTTTTCGGTTATAACGCTACCTTTTATGTTTCCAGAAAATATTCCTTTTGGCACTATTTTAGGAGTGACTTTTACCACATCTGGTGGTAACTTAGGAGCTATGTTTTCTTCGACTGTCCTAAATATAGCATTTTGGATACCTAACATCAAAACTAGAAAAATCGAAAAAACAAAAACTGTCAAAAACAAAAGAAACAGATATAATTTACCTTTTTGTAGAGATAAGATTACAACTTTTAGAAAATTTATCATGATTTTTATTCCTCAGATTATATCTGTTTTTTCTCTAGAGATTTTAGCACCTACAGACCTAAGTTTCAATTCAATGTTTTCATACCCTCTATCTATGTGGTAGACTCTCAACAACTCTCCGGTTCCTTCTGCGCCGAGCAAACCTATTATCAATCCTGCACCACCTCTTAAATCTGAAGCCATTACAGTAGTGCCATATAGTATTTCCACGCCTTCTATTACTGCGGTTGCTTCATTTACGGTGATCTTAGCTCCCATTCTGTTAAACTCTGCTGCATGATTGAATCTATTTTGAAATACCTTTTCTGTTATAATACTTGTTCCATTAGCTTTTGTTAAAACTGCCATCAACTGTGCCTGTAAATCAGTAGGAAAGTAAGGGTAGGGTTGTGTCACTACATTAACTGGATTATATCTCTCTGATCCTTTCACGTATAACTCATTTTCAGATATTTTTCTTATAGTAGCTCCCATTTCTGTAAATAATTGTATTGGATTTTCTAGATGTGATAAGTTACAGTTTTTTATTACCACTTCTCCATTGGTCATCATAGTAGCTAGTATAAACGTGCCAGTTTCTATTCTATCGGGTATTATTGAGTATTCACAACCGTTTAACTTTTCTACTCCTTCTACGACTATAGTGGTTGTGCCATGGCCTCTTATTTTGGCACCACACCTTATCAAAAAGTTAGCCAAGTCAACTACTTCAGGTTCCATTGCTGCATTTTCTATAACTGTTACACCTTCAGCTAGAGTTGCTGCCATCATGATGTTTTCAGTGGCTACTACACTTGTTCCATTTATACCAAGCATATTAACAAAACCACCTACAAGCCTATCCGTAGTTGCGTTTATATATCCGTACTCGATTTTGACACTTGCCCCCAATGACCTTACTCCTTTTATATGTAGATCTACTGGTCTAGGACCTATGGCACATCCGCCCGGAAAAGAAACCTTAGCTTTTCTCCTCCTAGCCAAAAGAGGCCCTAATACAGCAATGGAAGCTCTAATCTTTTTTACTATCTCGTAAGGTGCTTCATAAGGTTCGTCAGAAACAGTCCTTATAATCATTGTGTTACCGTTGAACTCGATCGATTTTCCTAAAACTTCCAAAAGTTCCTTCATGGTAAAAACATCTACTAGCCTGGGCACATTGTGTATGGTAATATCATCATCAGTTAAAATAGATGCAGCCATGATAGGCAAGGCGGAGTTTTTAGCACCACTTATTGTAAGCTCGCCTTGTAGTTTATACCCACCCTCTATTACTAACTTATACATATTTTCACTATCTTATCCTATACTTCTTCTTAAATTTATCGACTCTACCACCAGTATCTACAATTTTCTTTTTACCGGTGTAGAAGGGATGACAATTTGAACATACTTCAATATGTTCTTCTTCAAATGTTGAAAGCACAGTTATGACATTACCACAACCACATTTTACTTTTGATACTTTGAGCATAGGATGTATTCCTTTTTTCATATTTAGACCTCTTAAAACTAGCAGAATTATATAACTTACGTCTTATTTTTTTCAAAGTTGCAAGAAGGCTGTTCAGGAATTTCCACTTAAGAATTTTTCTTAGCATCCATCTAGGGTAACTCCCCACCCAACCCACCCTTTAGTTTAATTGTAGGGGACTCCGCCCCCTAGTAAATACCCCCATTTGCTTGGTATCCTATTTAGAGTAATTTTTCCTCAATCCACCTAATTGTCGTTCTAAATGGCTTCGCTTCCTAAGAATACTCCTCTTACTTGAAGAAAGTGCTTTAAGCACCTGCCCGCCCTAATTGTCCCTTTTAGAAGGAAAAACTTTTGTTAAATAGAAATTCCTGGGGGTATTGCCAGGGGGTGGACCCCTATAATTAACTTATCAAAAAACGGGGTGTGTCTAGGACACTCTTTTAAGAAAAGAGGCATAGCCTCTAAAAAATGGGGGCACCTAAGGTGCTTTCTTAAAATAGAGAATCCCTATTAGTTAACCTTAGGGTAGGTAGGAAGTTACTTTCTAATTCAAGAAAATGGGTACACTAGGGGCTAAGACCCTTACAATTAAGAGAAAAGGCTTAGTCTCGGGGGTACACTTAGGGGGTGAAATCCCATAGAATCAAACTTAAGGGTGGAGGGCGGGAGTGCTTTAAATAGGATACTAATAAAAATCCTTAAGTAGAAATTCCTGTGCAAAGCAGTCAACTGAAACAAATTGAATAAGAATTTTTCTCTCAAATATCATGTATTCATGATACTATTTTTCATAGCGTTAACTGTCTGTGCTATATCAGTGGTACTTTTCATCTTGAAAAAAGAATACATATACGCGACTGTTGTAGTTATAGTATTTGTTGTATCTATTCCTATTACTTTCAAATACACCCAAATGGAAGATAAAACTTTGGTAAGAGTCTTTGTAGATTCCTCACCCAGTATGACGCCTTTCTCTAACAAAGTAGAGCAAATACTTAAAATCTTAAAACCAGACATCATTTACACATTTGGAATACCGTCAAACAGAAAAAATGAATTGAAGGATCTTCCGTCTACAGGGATAAATATCGTGGTATCAGATTTTCTATTCGATTACTCGGTATTGAAACAAAGCCGAAATACATTTTTATTACCAGTGTCAGAAATCGAAACGATAAAAACAAATCACTTAGTAAGTGATATACTTGTAACAAACATAATCGATACGGAATACTTATTCATAAACCTTGTAAAGAAAAGTGAAGTTCAGATTATAGATCCAAAGACTTTTAAGATGCTCTTTATGTATAGGGATAACACAAATTACTTTATACCCACATCAATGTTACCAAAGGAGGTCATGGTAAAATCATTGTCAAAGACCTTCTTGGTAAAGATTTCGACCACACCTGATGTTCAAATTCTATGGTTTCAACCTAATCTAGACCTTAGAGCCCTTTCGATCAAACTTTCAGAGTATGGATACAAAACAAAATATTTAGTAAAGCTTACAAAAGATCAAGATATCACAAAAAACATTGAAAAAAGTGAAAAGATCATAGTAGGCTATCCTGAGAGTATAAGTCTAGATAAAATAATCGACATGACTTCTAAGAGGAGTAAAATAGTTATATTATCACCATCAGAAAAGTTTTTGAGTAAAGTGATTAAGTACACTAAAAAACAAGGTTTTGTACTACAGAGAGCGGAAAACAAGTTTTTGAAAATTGACGGGAAAGTTACCTTACCAGTTGTATACCAGTATAGCTACCCTATGATAAACTTCGATAACATAGAAGATATATTGTCAGGTATAATGATAAAAACCGAATTGAAAGGTAGAGAAATACTTTGGATTTTGATTGAAAATATAACCGAGGTAGATAAAAACAATATAAAGATGGGGACTATTTCAGATTTCTGGGGAACCATAACAGAGATAATTCTTTCCTTTCTAACAGAGAATACACCTAACCAGAAAGAAAAAGAAGAGCAAGATTACCTAGAAACTGCCTTCGAAGGAGTGATAATACCTGAAGCAGAAAATACGGTAAGATTAGAAAACTTAAACAAAATAAGAGAAAAATTCTCATCTAAACTTCTAGTGGAAAAAGAATTGAATATTTCGAGTTTGTGGTTTTTAATGATAATAGTTATTGGAATCATATTATACAAATGGATGAGAAAAGAATAGACTTACTTTGTTTTCATCTCGTAGACGCCGTCCCAGTCTTCAGGTGGTGGGTTTTTCAGATATTCTTCACATCTTTCGAGAAAAGTTTTCGATGGTCCATCATTAGGATCAATTTCAAGGCATATTTTAAAATACTTTGTAGCTTCATCAAACTGTTTTTTCATGTACAAGTCAAATCCTTTCCTAAAGTTGATCAACACACGTAATTTCTCAGATTTACTTACCATAAAAAACCTCACTCCCAAGTTTAACAGATTTGAATGTTGAAATCCACTAAATACACCATACTAAGAATTTTCATCATGAGAATAACTCATACCAAATCTCCACCAAAACTACTCAGATGCTAAATCTCTCTTGGGGCTAATCCTCTTTTCTTAATTATAGGGACTACCCCACTAAATGTACCGTCAATAGGTATTCCTAGAAATCCACTAAACTCTACAAATTCGATTTTCTGGAAGACCTGGAGAAAAAGAGGTAAAGGGGAAACCCCCTTTGATAAGTTTTTCTAAAATCTGGTTAGATGCTCTTTACGGAAAAGCTTTCTAGAGTTATTTCTTATCCTCATCCACGACCTTGTATTCAGTATCGACTACTTTTTCTTTACTCTGAGATTCTGAGGTAGTTGAACTTGAAGAAGCACTGCCGGAAGAAACATTTTTATACATTTCTTGAGATATTCTGTAAGTGACATTTGTGATATTTTCTATATTTTTTCTTATAGCGTTAGCATCGTCAGTATTAACTGCGTCCTTAAGTCTATTTATGGCTGATTCGAGGTCCAATCTGTCTTGTGGTGAGATTTTGTCACCTTGTTCTCTTAGAAGCTTTTCTGAGGAATATATTATTCCATCGGCCTGATTTTTTAGTTCAATCAATTCTTTTCTCTTCTTATCTTCTTCAGCGTGTTTCTGAGCCTCTTCGACCATTTTCTTAATTTCTTCTTCGTTCAAGTTAGTGGAGTTAGTGATTCTTATGCTTTGTTCTTTGCCAGTTCCGAGATCTTTAGCATTGACTGTCAATATACCGTTCGCATCAATATCAAAGGTAACTTCGATTTGAGGAACACCTCTAGGAGCTGGTGGAATACCTATCAGTTCGAATCTACCAAGTGATCTATTCTGAGATGCTAAAGGTCTTTCACCTTGTAAGACATGTATAGTAACAGCTGTTTGGTTATCTTCAGCTGTTGTGAAGACCTGTGATTTTTTGACTGGTATTGTTGTGTTTCTAGGTATTATCACAGTCATAACCCCACCGAGAGTCTCAACACCAAGAGAAAGAGGAGTAACATCAAGTAGTAGTATATCCTTAACTTCACCTACTATTATGCCAGCCTGTATCGCTGCACCAACAGCAACTACTTCATCTGGGTTGACAGATTTATTAGGATCTTTCTTAAAGAAGTCCTTTACTAACTGTTGTATTAGTGGTATTCTTGTAGAACCACCCACGAGTATAACCTCATCGATATCATTGATTGTCATTCCCGCATCTTTCAAAGCTTGCTCACAAGGTTGAAGAGTTTTTTCAGCCAAATCTCTAATCAAAGCCTCAAACTTAGCTCTGGTAAGAGTTTTTATCAAGTGTTTAGGAGTACCTCCGACATTTGCTATAAATGGTAAATTAATCTCTGCTTCCATCTTTGAGGATAACTCTATCTTAGCTTTTTCTGCTGCATCTTTTAATCTCTGTATGGCAACCCTATCTTGAGAGAGATCTATTCCTGTTTCTTTTTTGAATTCATCGATAAGCCAGTCCATTATCCTTCTGTCGAAATCATCGCCTCCTAAGTGCGTGTCACCATTCGTAGACCTAACTTCGAAAACTCCTTCTCCTATTTCGAGTATGGAAATATCAAATGTACCACCACCTAAGTCATAAACAGCTATCTTAAGTTCTTTACCTCTCTTAGTAACTTCTTTGTCAAGTCCATAAGCAAGAGCAGCTGCAGTTGGCTCATTTAAAATTCTTTCGACTTTTAGCCCTGCTATAATACCGGCATTTTTAGTAGCTTGTCTCTGGGCATCATTAAAGTAAGCTGGAACTGTTATGACAGCTCTCTCCACTTTTTCACCTAGGTAATCTTCAGCAGCAGATTTCAGCTTCATGAGTATCCTAGCAGAAATCTCTTCTGGAGAAAATTCACCTGCAACGGTGGAAACCCTAACACTATCAGCGTGAGGTACAACCTTGTAAGGAACTCTTCTTCTTTCTTCTTCTGTTTCTTCGAATCTTCTTCCCATGAATCTTTTTATGGAATAAATAGTATTTTCAGGATTGACTATCATTTGGTTTTTAGCAGGAGCGCCCACCAACATCTCACCTTTCTGAGTAAAACCAACTATAGAAGGAGTAGTTCTACTACCTTCTTGGTTCTGTATGACTACCGGCTTGCCACCCTCCATTATTGCAACCACTGAATTAGTTGTCCCCAAATCAATACCAATAATCTTTCCTGGCATAAAAACCTCCTTAAAAACAAGATAAAAACATGGGGCAAGAAGCACTATGAAGTACTATCTTGCCCACCCCCAATCTCATCATCACCCCCCTTCTCTTCTTGATTCTCTTCATGGGTAGATTTTGAGATTTTCTTCTTTCTACCAACTTTAACCTTACCTAGTCTTATGACTCTATCATACATCAGGTAAGGTTTTATGTATTCTTTAAGAACGATACCTTCTTCTGAGTCGTAATGTTCGGCTTCTTCAACCTCAATAGCTTCACTAATATTAGGATCAAAAACTTTACCTTCGATGTCAATCCTGGAGACTCCATATTTCATCATGACATTTAGGAGTTCTTTGTAGACAAGTTTGATACCTATAAACAAATCTTTGACTTCATCCTTCAAATCAGCCTTTTCCAAAACTTCTATAGCTCTTTCAAAATTGTCAATAACAGGTAATAAATCAAGTACCATATCTTTAACCGCAAATTTGGTATACTCGATTTTTTCCTTCTGAGACCTTTTCCTGAAATTGTCAAAATCAGCTGCAATCCTCTTTATCAGATCTTCATATTCCTTTATCTTCTTATCTCTTTCTTCTATACTTTTCTTTAGATTACTTATAATACTTTTTATCTTCTCTGTAATCTCTTTTTTGCTTTTCTCTTCAGACTCAACAGTATTATTGTCTTCTTTCCCAATATCAGACTTTGTATTCTCATCAGTGGCCTTATAAACATTACTATCGGAACTGCTATTCAAAACTTCTGTGCTCTCATTTAAATTTCTATCCTCATCAAAAATAAACATACCTTTACCTCGTCAGGTCAATTTTACAATCTAATTTACGCAAAAAACGTGCCAAATTTGAAACTCATTAAAACAGAAGGAAATATGAAAAAATTAATGCTTAGTAATAACTAGCGATCTTAATAGATTTAATTAGCTCAGAAGACTATATATCTACTATGTCTCTGAAATAAAACTCTCTCAAAACATAATCGATTACAAAATGTGTTTCGAAATATACTCAGACAAAATATCAAGTTTGGTGAATCAGATGTAGAAATTACACACTCGTGGTTGTTTACAGAAATAAACTGTATAAATTATAAACACATATAAATTAAAAGGTATATAAAAAGTAAACATTATATATCTAAGACATAGTATCCATAGCAATTTACGATGGTAGTTTTACCAAATGTTGATATTCTTTCTTCTCTCAAGTCATACAAGTGAGTGTGGCCGTGTAAAAGATATCTTGGTTTGAGCTTATTTATAAGATATATAAAAGCTTTGAACCCGACATGGGGCGGATCATTCCTATCGTGTATGCCAAAAGGTGGTGCGTGGGTAACTACTATATCGATTTTTTTGGAAAAGATTTTTGAAAATAGGTAAGATTTTCTAACTTTCCATAACATTTCACTTTCCTTGTATTGATGCGGGCCATTGTTATATCTGGGGCATCCTTCAAAACCTAGTATATTAATGTTACGAAAAGTGTATATTTTCTGATCGATATTTATGCCACCAAAAAACTTTTTGGACCTGTAATCATACAGAGAATCAAAACTTTTGGTGGGAATAAAACTAACAGTTTTAGGGGTATCTTCGATATCGAAGTTATCATGATTTCCCAAAACATATAACATTGGTACATTAAAATGTGAGACCAAAAAGTCCAGATATTCGGCAGGTAAATCACCACAGGATATTATAAGATCCGGGTTAATACTAGATTTTGCGGATTCTTCATAAAGGTATTTATGAACAATATCACTTACGCATAATATACGCATTACAACACATCATTCGTCAGTTTCTTTTATCTTATCTTTTATAAAATTTTCAAACTCCTCTTTAGACATTTTATCTTTATAAAGCTCCCAAATTGCGTCTTTTAATTCTTGAATAGATGAAAACTTAGCACCTTTTTGAGCACCTTCTTCAATGTAGTAATATTTCTTTGCCATTTCAAACCCCCAACAATATTAAAAAAGAAAAAGATCAAACTTTCAACTGATAAGAGACTCTGTTCAGAGGTTTCTACTTAGGAATTTTTCTTGGCATCCATCTAGGGCAACTCCCGCCCATCCACCCTGAGGCTAGGCCTCTTTCCTTAATTCTAAGGGATTAACACCCCCTAAAAAAACACTCCTATTTTTTAAAAAAGTACCTTAGGCACTTCTATTACGCACTTAAGTTAGGTAACTTTTTCTTGAGGTAAGTAACTCTTATTTGCTTTTAGTATCCTATTTAGGGCAACTCCCATCCACCCTCCCTTTAGTTTAATTATAGGGGGCTTCGCCCCCTAGTTATACCCCCATTTTTTGAAGAAAGTGCCCTAGGCACCCATTTCTCCGTTAGAGAATTTTTTTTAAATAGAAATTTCTGAGGGTCTGTTGAAAAAGTTTTAAATCTTACCATAGTGGAATTTGAACATACACACATAATAGTCTATTAGCTAAAAACCTAATGGCTCCGGTTATACCATTGTCTGTGGTGAGATAAAATCTTTGAAATCAAAAAAGTTTATTTTAATTGTATTGGTAACTCATTCATGAATCAAAAGGGCTAACACCTCAACATGGTGTGTTTGCGGGAACATGTCTATAGGAATCACTGACTTTAATTTATATCCACCTTCCACAAAGAGTTTTATATCTCTTACCATAGTTTCATAGTTACAAGAAGAATAGATTATTTTCTTAGGCTTACCTGATTTAGTGAGCATTCTTAAAATGTAATCTATGACTGATTTCTCTATTCCGAGTCTTGATGGGTTTACTATCATAACATCTGGTGGATCAAGAGAAGAAATAACTTTAGATACATCTCCCAGAATAAGTTGAACATTTCCTATATTATTAGCTTTTACGTTAAATATACCATCTTCATATGAAGTTTTACTCACTTCAACGCCTATAACTCTTTCAAATATACGAGAAACAAAAATCGATATTATTCCACCACCACAGTATAAATCATAACATATTCCACCTTTACTATCTCCGATAAGCTCGGTTATTTTCTCTAACCATATTGGTATCACGCTAGTGTTAACCTGAAAGAAACTTTCTCTAGAAATCCTAAACACAAATCTCATGCCCAAGGCTTCTATTTCTTCGAAAATTTCTTTGTCATGAAACTTTTCTGTCTGTATCTGGTTAACTACAATCTCTCCTTTGCTATTGCTTCTCACTTTAAAAATGTGTTGAGGGAAATTCTCTTGTCTTTTTATCTCAGAAAGAGCATAATTTATTTCTGGAGAAGAAATCTCACATTTGTCTATGTCGACTACTATATTCGTATCTCTTTTTAGAAAACCTATTTTTTTTCTTTTGGGGTCTACCCTAAACATAACACTGTTTCTGTAATTGTATCTCATAGGTGATGGAATAGTTTCAGAAACTATTTTTTGATCGAATTCAGGTATAGATTTAAATTCAGAAGTTACGAGCTGTCTTTTATATTTCAGTTGCTCTTCATAAGGAAGCATCTGAAGGTCACATCCACCGCAGTTTCCAAAATACTTACATACTGGTGATATTCTCAAATACGAAGGTTTCAATACCTCTACTAAGTCACCATAATAAAAATTATTTTCTATCCTGAAAATTTTTACCTTTACTATCTCACTGGGTATGGCGTATCTAGTAAAAACTACCACCCCGTCTTCTGATTCTCCTCTACATACAGCTTCTTTGAGAATATCTTTTACTTCTACTACTACTTCGTCATACTTTTTCATACTAACGTCATATAACAGAAGTTGATAAATGTTACCTAATAAAGGTATAAAGTTTCAAAATTAACCAGAATTTGATCAGGAATTTCTACTTAATAATTTTTCTCAGCACTCTATCTAGGGTAACCCCCGCCCACCCACCCTAATTGATGTCCTAGAGGGCTTCGCTCTCTGAGAGTACTCCCGAAGTAGATCTTTAAAGCAAGTTTATTACCTTTAATTTAGCAATCTATCAATGGTAACTCTCGTCCTTAAGTTAACCGTAAAGGGCTTCGCCCCTAAGAATACCCCAATTTCAGAAAAGTGTCTTAGGCACTTCTCTAAGAGTGTTCCCATTTGCTAGGTAACTTTTTCCTATTTCCTTAAGCAAGCTATTTAGACCAATTCCCACCCACCTTAACTGCCCCTTACTTGTTATCCTCAAAATGCTTACATTCTTACTAACTTGAGAATTTTTGAATTGCTCATGTTTTTGGTATATTGCTTTAATTACGTTTGAGGCATTATTTCGAGGATTTGCTTGAATAAAGTTTTTATGAAGAAACTGCTAACAAATTACCAGAGGTTTCTACTTAAGGATTTTTATTAGTATCTATTTAGGGTACTTCCCACCCACCAGCCCTTAGGCTAGGCCTCTTTTCTTAATTGTAGGGGGCTTTACACCTTATTTTAAGAAAGTGTCTTAGGCACGAGGCTAGGTCTCTTTCGCCAATTATAGGGGGTTCACCTCCTAAGATTACCCCTATTTTTTAGAAAAGTGCCTAAGGCACTCCCGCCCACCCATCCCTAAGAGATTCTATAGGGGGCTACGCCCCCTAGCAATACCCCCATTATTAAAAGAAAGTGCCATAGGCACCCATATTTTTTTAGAAAAGTACCATAGACACAGTGCTTTAAGTACCCTTAGTCGCCTGATCTTTTTATTTTCTGATTTCTCTGTTAGGGAATTTTTCTTAGAATAGAAGTTTCTGAACAAATTACTTTATTGTTTGTAGGAAAGCTTAAAAAGTCTGTATAATACATGTATGTATAAGTTTTCATACATAGAGAAAGTTGTAGGATTTATTATACTTTTGTCGTTGATTCTGGGTATAGTATTCTTGATGAGTATAGTGAAAATAACTGAACTATTTAGAAGAAATTTCGAATACTATACAATCTTAGAATCTGGAGCGGATATTACACCGGGCAAAAAAGTGTATTACAAAGGCGTACCTATAGGTGAAATAACAAAAGTGAAACTTACATCCGAAGATAAATTTGAGGTTAGATTTAAAATAAATGAAGAATTTACAAACAAGATAGTAGAAGGCTGTATATTCTATCCTAGGTCTCAATTGTTAGGTGGTAAAATTTTCGAAATTATTCCCGGAACTCAATCTGAAAATATAAATTATCTTCCACCTGGAAGTATGGTAAATTCACCTGACACATACGAGGGTAGAATCATACTTAAGCTGAGAGGTTATATGTCCCAACAGGAAGAGATAAACGCTATAATAAAAAATCTCAGTGATATAACAGCATATGTTTCAGAATACCTGAAAGAAGATGGTCAAATCGATAAATCCCTGAAGGAGATATATTCTATTCTTTCAGAGTTAAAGATAACAATATCTAGAATAAATAACGAAACATTACCTTCAGTAGATATGGTGATTCAGGAAAGGTTATCAAAAACGATGGATAATCTAGATAAGTTGATAGTAAACTTAAATACAATTCTTACAGAACCTTCTATAAGGAAAATACTCACAAACACAGCGGATACTACAAAAAATATAGCTATTTTAACTAGAGAAATCAGTGATAATAAGCAAAATATTAGCAAGACTATTGAAAACTTGCAATATCTTACAGAAAACCTGAAAGACTTAACAGAGAATTTGAAAAAGATAATAAGATGAAATGATAAAGTTTCGGAGGGGGAGGGATTCGAACCCTCGGTAGCACCTTTCAGTGCTACGACGGTTTAGCAAACCGTTGCCTTAGACCTCTCGGCCACCCCTCCATCTACGGGTTTACTTTCTTTCTAAATCACTTGACAAGACCCCAACTATAAAATCTCTACCTATTTCAACTACAGTGGAATCCGAGATTTTTGCTTTGATTATGTTTTTTTCTGGATCTTTCGAAACGAATGTTGCGATAATACCACCTGAAGTTATGAATCTGTCACCTTCTTTCATAGAATCTATTTGTTGATATAATTTTTTCTTCCTTCTATTTTCGGGGAAAATTATAAGGAAGTAAAAAGCAATAAACATTAGAACTATCATTATTAGAAACGATAAAGAACCTCCAGTATTCTCCATAAAACCTCCAAATTGGTTTTAATTTTAAAAAAGTATCGAAATTAGTGTCAAATACCCTTGATGCTGATTCAGGAATTTCTATTTAAGGGTTTTGGTATCCATCTAGGGTAACTCCCCGCCAACCCACCCTGAGGCTAAGCCTCTTCTCTTAATTCTAGAGGGTTTCGTCCTCTAAGAGTACTCCCGTTTTAGAATTAGGATAATATCATTACCCACTCTAAAAGATTTCACAGGGGGCTTCGCCCCCTAGTGTACCCCCGTTTTTTAAGAAAAGTGCCTAAGGCACAAGTGTCTTAGACACCTTTAAGCACCCGCCCTAATTGTCCCTTTTAAAAAGAAAAAATTCTTGTTAAGTAGAAATTTCTGTAATAAAAGCTATATGAGTTCGAAAATCACTATTACTACCTACTAAATCGTTATCAAAGATTTTTGAAAAATTCTCAAATCCTCCTTTAAAGGTACAGAGAACCATAGATCTCAGGTAGATAGGATTTTTTCAAAAAGCTATCTTGAATTCTACAAACTACATAGTAATTATAAACATAATATTTAGCGAAACAGTGCTCTTAGGAGGTTAACTGTGTGGCTCAGAGACATCAGTATAACAAACTTTAGAAAATTTTCTGAATTCAGAACCGAACTTTCCGAAAGTGTGAATATAATACTAGGGCCAAATGCTTCGGGAAAAACAACTCTCATAGAAGCTATACAATACTTTTCAACCTTCTCACCAATAAAGCCTTTCGATATGGACAAAGATCTGATAAAATTCGGGGAGTCTTTCTCCATCATCAAAAGTCATGTAATAGACGATAAGGGTTACGAAAATGAATTAGTGGTTTCACTACAGTTAGACCAAGTAATAAAGAAAAAAGTTAAACTTAATCAGGAAAATTCGAGTTTTCAAAAAATATCATCTCTACTTAAGACAGTCACTTTTCTGGTTGAAGACTTCTACATAGTTATCGGGTCTCCTAGCTATAGGAGAAAAATACTAGATAACCTAGTTATTTCAATTTATCCAGAAATGTTGGGTACTAAAATCCAATACAAAAAACTTGTAAAACAAAAAAATCAACTCATAAAAAAAATCATAGACAGCAAATCTACCGAAGATATCGACCTCATAAAAGCGTATAACGCAAAAATTTCGGAGCTTGCGTACAAAATTTTCCAAAAAAGAGTAGAAGCCACAAAATTCATCTCTCAGTTTTTAAAAGAAAGATTAGGCAATGTATCTGTAAAATACAAAACCAATATATACGATGCACTTAAAGATAACTACCACTCTGTCGAGAGCATAAGAAATCTACTAGACAGTAACATAGAAAAAGAACTAAAACTAGGAAAATCATTATACGGAATACACTTAGATGATATGGTGATAATCTCTGATGAGTTCAAAAATGAAGCCAGATTATTCCTCTCTCAAGGACAGATCAGAATAATAAGCATACTCGTAAAATTAGGTATAGCCAGTTTTATAGAAGGAAAAACAGGTAAAAAATGTATATTGCTAATAGACGATATCTTGGGTGAACTGGATGAAGCCAACAAAAAAAGCATCCTGAAAGAATTACTCTCGACAGGAAATCAGACTGTATTCGCTTTCTTTTCTGACGACTACCTCAAACTTTTTGAATCAAATTATAAAGTGATAAAAATCTAGATTACTGTAAAAACAGCCTTCGAAACTATTGTTTTTTTCTAGAATCTTTGTTTTTGTTATAGAGATGAGACAAGATGACCCTAAATTTATCTTTGTCAGTTATGTGTGTGTATATTTGTGTAGCCAAAATACTCTTGTGCCCAAGAAGCTCTTGAACAGACCTCAAATCTGCACCGTTTTTCAGAAGTTCGGTTGCAAAGGAATGTCTGAGAGTGTGAACCGAAATTCTTTTATTCAGACCTGCAAGAGAAGCATACTTTTTTATTATCTTCCATATACTTATTCTACTTATCTTTTTGCCCAGCTTGGAGATAAATAAAAATCCATCATCGTATGAGAACTTACTCATGGTTTTAGCTCTGACAAATAGGTATTCTTTTATATATTCTTTTGCTACTTTGCCAATTGGCACTATTCTCTGCTTTGAGCCTTTACCTGTTACCACCAAATATCCTTCTTTAAGGTTTATATCACCTATCTTTAGATTAACAAGCTCTGATACTCTAAGCCCACATGAGAAAAGCAATTCTATTATGGATACATCTCTAACTAGTTTTGCATTGTTCTTTTCAAACGTTCTGATAGCTTGCTTTAGCTTTTCTACTTCCTCTTCAGTAAGGAACATAGGTATATCTCTGGATACTTTAGGTCTTTCTATGGTTTCCGAAGGGTTATTATCCAGGTATTCATTTATCACCATAAACTTGAAGAAAGACTTTATACAAGATATATACCTTGCTACTGTTGAAGTGGAAACATTTCTCTTGATACAAAACTTTATGTAATTTTCTATATCATCAGGCGAAAGTGAAAGAATATCTTTGTTCTCGTTTTCTAGATACTTAAAAAACTCCTCTAAATCGAATCGGTAAGATTGTACCGTGTTTTCGGACACATTTCTCTCATATCTTAGATAGTTCATAAACTCAAGAAGGTATTTTCTGTTTTTTTCTTCGCCCATAGTGTAATGTTTTTATAAGAATTTGTTACTGTAATCTTTATAATATTCGATAAATTTTTCCGAAATGCCATCCAAAAATCTCGAAGGTGACCTATACTCGACTGATCCCTTGAAACTTCTGCTAATTTTAGAAAGAGTTATAAATAGTTTTTGTTTTGCCCTTGTAACACCTACATAGAAAAGCCTTCTCTCCTCATCTAGTTCGTTTAACCTATTTAAACTTCTGCTGTGTGGTATTACTCCATCTACCACATTGTATATGAAAACAACCGGGAACTCTAATCCTTTCGAAATGTGTAAAGTCATAAGTGACACAGAATTATTCTCATTTATGTAATCTGAAGGCTGAACTAACGCAGCAGAATCCAAAAAGTCAGAAATTGTCCCACTTCCTTTCGATTCGAAATCTTCTATGGCCACTATTAATTCTTTCACGTTATCGATTCTATCCTCAGGATCACCTTCAAGTGTCCTCAAATAATCGTAATAACCTATATTTTCTACCAGTTTTAATACTCTATCAGCAATTGACAATTTTTCATCTCTAAGGATTTGTATAGCATCCAGAAATCTTCTAATTCCTACTGAATATTTTGGTTCTTGCTTTTCGAAAATATAGCAAGCTTCGAGCAAATCAACATTCTGGATATCTGAAACATTAACTATCTTTGACACCGCAGAATCACCAAGAGACCTTTTAGGAGTGTTTATTATCCTACTAAAACTAACAAAATCACGCGGATTCACTGAAAATTTCAGATAAGCAAGTATGTCTTTTATTTCAGCTCTTTCAAAAAACTGTATTCCACCGTATATTTTGTAAGGTATACCAAACTTTATGAATTCTTCCTCAAGAATTCTTGACAAATAATTTGCCCTGTAAAGAACAGATATATCTTTGTATTGGTATCCGTCCCTTACGAGATTTTTTATGATCTTAGCCACAATTTGTGCTTCCCTGTATATGTCGTAGGCTTCTATTATGGTGGGTTTACTACCTTTGTTACCTATACCTTTTATAATTTTACCTTCTCTTCTAAAAAGCATTTTATTTGATATAATATTTGAGAAATTTATTATCTCATCGGTAGATCGGTAGTTTGTGTCCAAAAAGACCAATTTACAATCCTTAAAATCCTTGTCAAAATTTCTAATGTTCTCGACATTAGCTCCTCTCCAGCCATATATAGACTGATCGTCATCACCCACTACACATATGTTGCGATTTTCGTTTATTATGAGTTTTATCAGTTCATACTGCGACAAGTTTGTGTCTTGGAATTCATCTACCATAATGTATTTCCACCTTTTTTGAAAAGATTCTCTTATTTTTGGGTTATTCCTCAAGATCTTTATAGGTAGCACTATCAAATCTGTGAAATCTACAGCGTTGTTTTCTGATAACTTTCTTTGGTATATCTGATACAACTCACCGAAGTTTTCAACAAGGTATTGGTCTTCCAAGTTCGAAATGTCACCTAGAGATTTTTCTTTCATTTCCTGTATAGTTTCTAGGGATCGTTCTGGTGTGATACTAGTGTAATTATACTCTTTCATAATAGACTTAACTAGCTTAAGCTGATCATCCGAGTCATATACAACAAAATCCCTATTCAAACCAGCAAACGCGTAGTATTCTTTGAGCATTCTTAAACCAAGTGCATGAAATGTTTTTATCCAGAGTTTTTCTACTTCTTTCTGATCTAAATTGGTAATTTTAGCTATTCTCACTCTCATCTCTTCTGCTGCTTTGTTTGTGAATGTTATGCAGAGTATCTCACTAGGAAGCGCTTTACCAGAGATGATGAGATATACAAACCTGTATGTTATAACTCTTGTTTTGCCAGAGCCAGGTCCTGCTATTATAAGTAAAGGCCCTTCTGTCGAGAAAACAGCTTCTTTCTGGTTTGTGTTCAAGTCATCAAATATTTTGTTCATATACCTCTCCCTGTTGTGGAGAAAGTTTTTCGATAAATGATACAAGATTACTCATATCTAAAACAAACCCAATCCTACCATTACCTAGCACTGTCGAGGATACCACCCCAGGCGGAGAAATCAGAGACAAATCTAAGGGTTTTATAAATATATCCTCCTCGCCCAGAAATTTATCAACTATAAAAGCATACTTTTTACCTAGGGTAGATATAACTATAACATTAAGTTCTTCATCTTCGATCGGTTCATTGAAATACAATTCTCTAAGGCAAAATATGTTTATTATCTCATCTCTCAACTTTATCACTCTTTTTGCTTCGAACTTACTAATATCATTCTTACTTATAATCAAAGCTTCTTCTATAGAATTTACAGATACTGCCAAAACTACACCTTTTACCTCAAACAACAAGACTTTCATTATTGCAACAGTCATCGGTAATCTTATGGATACAAGAGTTCCTTTTCCAAGAGAAGTTCCAATGGATATTGTGCCCTTGAGTTTTTCGATCCTTTCCTTGACTATATCCATTCCCACCCCTCTCCCAGAAATATTCGAAACCTCTTCTTTAGTAGAAAACCCGGGCACGAATATCAGAGATAATAATTGTTCTTTCGAATAGCTAACACCCGGTTGTATTAGATTTTTTTCTATAGCTCTTTTTCTAACTTTCTCTAAGTCTATACCTCTGCCATCATCTTTAACTCTTATCACTATACTACTTCCCTCATTTATAGCTTCTACATATATAACACCGTACTCCGGTTTGCCTAACTTTAGTCTCTCTTCAGGAGATTCTATACCATGATCTATACAATTTCTTATCAGATGGACAAGCGGGTCAAAAAGATCATCTACTACAGATTTATCTAAATTCGTTTCTCCTCCTTTAGTTATAAGTTTAACTTTCTTACCTAAGTTAGAAGAAAGGTCTCTAACTATCCTAGGAAACCTGGAGAAAATATACTCTATTGGTATCATTCTAAGTGTTGTTACCCTTTCTTGAATATCTACAGATATAGAGTTTAGGTTTCTGGTTGCAAACACCAAAGCATCATATCTTTTCTTGAGTTCTACAAGCACCGAATGAATCGAAATAAGTTTTTCTAAGCTTTCATTAGAATTCTCTATAATAGGCATGATGCTTTCAGTTTCGATATCCATCCCCTTTAGAGTAAAAAATAACTCTGATAATGTCGATCTCAAAAGCTTTAGGTTAGTATTAAAATCTTCCATAAACCTGGAAAGATATTCCCCAAGGTAAAAAACATTCTCATTCAGATTCGACCTATTTACTATGAGTTCACCAACCATGTTCATCAGTATGTCTATCTTAGAGTTTTCTATCCTTATTACGGATTCTTTAGGTCTAACTTCTTCAAGAGCACCAGGTTTGACATCGGGAAGTTTTTCTCGTTGAGTAATCTCTTCTGAGTATTCACTATATTCTACATCTTTAACTATATCCGATATCTTTATCCTGTTTGATAACCTAACTATGTCATCAGTAGACACAATAAACAAAACTTCACTAAAAAATCTCTGGTATATTTCCTCCAAACTAGGTTCAGAATCTATCATCTCACATGCGTCTTTTAATATAGAAACCACCTGAAGTATACCAACTTCTTTAAGTGGTGAATTCTCATCAAAGTAAACTTTCAGTACATAAACTTTCCTACCTGAAGTAATGAAATTCTTGATAATGTTTCTCAAATCTACGTCACCCTTATACTCTAATTTACCACTACTCTTGGTATTTTCTACAGACTTTACGTGTTTTCCCTCACCTTTTTTTATATAACCCGAAATGGCAAGTATTATTTCATCTAATATTTTCTCATCTTCAAACTTCTTATTATCTAATATGCTTGTAACGATTTTGTTAAGTATATCAGATACCCTAAATAGTAAATCTACTATCTCTTTTGATACACTAATTTCCTTAGACCTTATCATATCCAAAAGGTCTTCTACAGAATGAGATATCTTTTCTAGTGTAACATAACCCATAGAAGCAGAACCACCCTTTATAGTGTGGACTGCCCTAAACGCAGATTGTATAGCATCTACATTGGTCGGGTCTTTTTCTAGAGCTAAAACAGCATCATCAAACATCTGTACCATCTCTAATGTCTCGTCAAGAAACACTTTCTCCAATTCCTGAAGGTTTGTGGAAACCATAACCAATCTCCCTTATTCACAAATAATAACTAAACACTACACTAAATTCAATATAAAGCAAATTTTACAAAAATGCTTTATCAATTCTAAGAGACTAGTGAAAAGTTGCCTCAAATAAAATGCTAAAGATGAAAAATGAATAGGGGTAATCTTAGGTGGTGGAACCCCTTAACAGTTAACTCAAGGGATGGTAGAAAGTTACTTTCTAATTCAAGATGGGGGTATTTCTAGGGGGGTGGAACCCCCCTACAAGCAATTAAAGGGCAGGTTGGGCGGGTGTCTAAGACACTTGTGTCTAAGACACTTTCCTTAAATAACGGGGGTATCACTAGGGGGCGAAAACCCCTAGAATTAACTTATCAAAAAATGGGGGTAATCTTAGGGGGCGGAAGCCCCCTATAAGTAACTTACCAAAAAGCGGGGGTACACTTAGGGGGTGTCTAGGGCACTGTGCCTAAGGCACTTTCCTTAAATAATAGGGATATTCTTAGGGGGCTCCGCCCTCTGTGAAATCTCTTAGGGCATGTAAGGATATTACCCTAATTTTAAAACGGGGGTATTTCTAGGGGGCGTAGCCCCCTATAAGCAACTTAAGGGTGGGTGGGCGGGTGCCTAAGGCACTTCTTTTTTTCAAAAACGGGAGTACCCTTAGAGGGCAAAGCCCTCTAGAACAACAATTAGGGATGGGTGGGTGGGAAGTTACCCTAAATAGGGGGCTAAAAAGCAAATAAGAGTTACCTAACTCAAATCCAAAAAGAAACACTTGTCTCAGGTGTCCAAGACACTTTTTAAAATGGGGTATTATTAAGGGCATAGTCCACATATACAACTAAGGGTCGGAGAAAGTTTTCAACATTATCGGGAATACTTAATGAGGTGCAGTTATGTGATAATTTCACGAAACTTTTGATCCCGGTTCTATATCGCCATCGATAGTTAGAAGTCTTAGATTGTTATCAGAGTCTTTAGCTGCAAGAAGCATACCATACGAAGTATACCCCATAAGTTTAGCTGGCTTAAGATTATTCAAAATTATTATTTTCTTTGAAACTAAGTCTTGAGGAGTGTAATGTTTTCCTATCCCGGCGATTATCTCTTTTTCTGCGTTTCCAATATCAACGATTAATCTTATCAGTTTTTCTGACTTAGGTATCCTTTCTGCAAACTTGACCACACCTACCCTTAGGTCTAATCTAGCAAAATCTTCAATTGATATAAACTCATCAGCAATATCATGTATAACTTCACCTTTGCTACTAGTCTCTATACTTTTTAGTTTATTTATCTGCTCCTGTATTACCGAGTCTTCTACTTTATTAAAAACATTTTCGATTTCTTCAGAGATAGTTTTTCCAGGTTCAAGATCGAGTTTTCCTATTTGTTCCCATTTAACATTTTTTAGTACATCTTCAGGTTCTCGAAACATATTAAGGATTTTTACTGCGGAAAATGGCATAAAAGGGTACATAGCAAACGCCATGTTATAAACAAGCTTTAGAGATATATATACCTTATTTCTAAACTTTGCACTTGAAACATCTTTTATGCTCCAAGGTTTAGACTCATCGAAATATTTATTTCCAAGAAAGGCAATCTCACGAAGATATCTTAAAGCCTGCCTAAACTCGAAATTCTCAAGATATTCACCTATCGAAACTACAATTTCTTCTAAGTTTTTTAATGTTGCCAAGTCTAGGCTATTGAACTCGCTTGGATCATACTGGGGCACGAAACCATTACACTTAGCATTTACAAATTTGAGAACTCTAGTGACTAAGTTACCGAATGAATTAGCCAACTCCTCATTAACTTTCTCTTGAAAGTCAATCCAATAAAAGTTCGAATCTTTGCTCTCAGGTAGATTACTACACAAGTAATACCTCAGTGTATCTGGTGGGAATACTTCTAAAAACTCATGTACCCAAATAGCCCAATTTCTGGAAGTTGAGATTTTGTCACCTTCTAAGTTCATAAATTCGTTTGCGGGTATATCATATGGTAGAATCCATTCACCATGTTGGGCCATCAAAGTAGCTGGCCATATTATGGCATGAAAGGGGATATTGTCTTTCCCAATAAAGTGGATTAACCTTGTCTCTTTATCAAACCAATATTCCTTCCATTTATCTGGTTGCCCTATCTTATGTGCCCATTCAACAGTAGATGATATATAACCTATAGGTGCTTCAAACCAAACATACATAACTTTACCATGAGCTTCCTCTAATGGAATAGGTATGCCCCAGTTTAGATCTCTACTTATGGCTCTATCTCTAAGGCCTTCTTTTATCCAAGAGAGAGCGAAATCTCTCACATTAGGTTTCCAGTAATCTTTCGATTCAAGGTATTCCTTCAGTTTATCTTCGAAAAGTTCTAATCTGAAAAACCAGTGCTTTGTCTTTTTGATAACAGGGCTATTACCACAAAGAATACATTTAGGAGCTATAAGATCTGTCGGGTCTAAAGTTTTACCACATTTTTCACATTGATCACCTTTGGCTTTATCATAGTTACAATTCGGGCAAGTTCCTTCAATATATCTATCTGGAAGAAACATTTTATCATTTTCACAGTAAAACTGCTCTTGTTCTTTGACTACAGTGTAACCATTTTTAACAAGATTCAAGAAAAATTCCTGAGATACCTTGAAATGTACTTCTCTATGAGTGCCAGAAAAGTTATCAAAACTTATCCCTAACCTATCAAAAGATTCTTTTATAAGCCTATGATATTTCTCGATAACATCTTCAGGAGAAATACCTTCTTGCATGGCTCTTATGGTTATAGGCACCCCATGCTCGTCAGTTCCACATATGAAAACAACATCATCTCCCTTAAGTCTTTTATATCTAACATAAATATCAGCAGGTAAATAAGCACCAGCTATATGACCTATATGTAAAGGACCATTCGCATAAGGAAGCGCAGCAGTAACTAAATACTTTTTCATACAAAAATCACCTTCTAATATGTATTATAACCAAAATAAAGTTGTTTTTTAAACAAAATTTCTAAATTGAACCAGTTTTAAGACTGTCGAAAAACTCTTAAATTCTTGTTTTTTAGATAGTTGAAGAACTCAAAAACCTTTCTTACAAATTATTTCTTCAACAACTTCACATAAATTTCTATTTAAGAAAAAATCCTCTAGCGAAGAAATCACAAAATAAAAAGATCAGGTGCCTAAGTGCGCCTAGGGCGCTGTGCCTAATGGTGTCTAAGACACTTTCTTAAAATAGGTGTTGACTACCCCTACAATTAAGAGAGAGGCTTAGCCTTTCAAAAAACGGGAGTACTCTTAGAGGGGCGCCTAAGGCGCTTTCTTCAAAAAACGGGGGTATCACTAGAGGGCAAAGCCTTCTAGACAACAACTAGGGCGGGTGAGTGGGAAGTACCCTAAATAGGATACTAAGTAAATATAGGTAAAACCAATTAGGGAATGAGGTTGTCTAAGATACTTCTTCTCTCTAAAACGGGGGTAATCTTAGGGGGTGGAACCCCCTATAAGTAACTGAAGGGTGGGTGGGCGGGAGTAACTCTAGATAGGATGCTAAGAAGAATTCTTAAGTAGAAACCTCTGAATTTGAAATGCATTTTGTTTATAGAATAAAATTTTTGAGAAAATTTATCTTAGGGTGGAAAATGTCTGGTAAGGTTGTTGCGGTTGTAGGTGCTACTGGTGCGGTAGGTCAAGAAATGGTTAAAACTCTCGAGCAGAGAAATTTTCCAGTAAAAGAACTTAGGCTTTTTGCTTCAGAAAGGTCTATAGGTAAAACTATAAAGTTTAAAAATCAAGATATACCCGTTGAACCTTTGAAAGAAGATGTATTCAGAAAATACAAAGTAGAAATAGCTCTTTTTTCAGCGGGGGCTACAGTTTCTAAAGAATTTGCACCTATAGCAGCAGAAAGTGGTACAATTGTTATAGACAACTCGAGTGCTTGGAGAATGGACGACAATGTGCCACTTGTCATTCCTGAAGTCAACCCAGAGGATATAAAGTGGCACAAAGGTATAATAGCAAATCCAAACTGTTCCACTATACAGATGTTAGTAGCATTAAAGCCAATATACGACTATTCAAGAATAAAGAGAATAATAGTTTCAACATATCAAGCAGTTTCTGGTGCTGGAGGCACTGCTATAGAAGAACTCGACTCAGAGATAAGAACTTATGTAATGTCTGGACTAAAAAAATTACTTGAATTCAGAACGAAAAAATTTCCTTATCCAATAGCTTTGAACGTTATACCGAGGATAGATGTGATACTAGAAAATCTTTATTCAAAAGAAGAGATGAAAATTGTTAATGAAACAAGAAAAATGTTACATGATCCTGATATAAAAGTATCGTCTACAACTGTGAGAGTGCCAGTTATGAGAGGTCACAGCGAATCAGTTTGGATAGAAACTGAGTCTAAGGTTACACCAGAGAAAGCAAGAGAGCTTCTGAAAAACGCTAAAGGAGTTAAACTTATGGATGATCCCTTTAACGACATATACCCAACACCTCTCTTCAATGGAGATTCTACTGACGAGGTTTATGTAGGTAGAATAAGAGAAGATATTTCGACGGAAAATGGGCTTGTTATGTGGATTGTTGCTGATAACTTAAGAAAAGGTGCTGCTCTCAATGCGGTTCAGATAGCTGAACTACTGATATAACCAAGAAAGGTAATATATATGAAGAATCCTTTAAAATCTTTATATGACTGGGTTTTGAGTTGGGCTGACAAGCCAGGTGGTCATGTAGCGCTATATAGTATTTCCTTCGCAGAATCATCTTTCTTTCCTATACCTCCAGACCCATTGCTAATAGCTTATTGCCTATCCAAACCAAAAAACAGCTTACAGTTTGCTTTTTTCACCACTATCTTTTCGGTTTTAGGTGGGCTTTTAGGATATTTTATAGGTATAGCTCTTTTCGAGTTAGTCGGAAAACCTATACTGAACTTCTACAACTATTGGGATGCTTATTACAAGGTTCAGTCACTTTTTAATGAGTATGGTTTCTTAGCAGTATTTATAGCAGGATTTACTCCAATACCTTACAAGGTATTCACAATAGCTTCAGGTGCTTTAGCATTCAATATACCGCTTTTTGTTCTAGCTTCGATTCTCAGTAGGGGACTTAGGTTTTTCTTGGTGTCAATACTTATGATGCTGATCGGTGAGAAAGCTAAAGTGTTCATAGATAAGAATTTCGATTGGTTAACAGTAGTATTCGTGATACTGCTTG
>FWWL01001666.1_pt1 | contig 28527 bp, 23 predicted proteins | sample 2228331 | NCBI WGS metagenome assembly FWWL01 (sample SAMEA103939775, study PRJEB20133) | metagenome
CGGAGGCCCCAGCGACATGAACCCCGTCGGGGTCTCCACCGTGTTCCCGTGATGGGCGATGGTCAGCTTGACCCGCCCGAACTCGAAGTCGTGAGCCCCGCCGATATGCATCGGATGGGCCTTCGCTCCCTGCCGCTGGCAGTAGCCCGCAAGCTCGAACGTGCTGATGACCGTGGCGCCGGAGCGCTTCGCGATCTCCAGGCCGTCCCCCAGGTGGTCGCCGTGACCGTGGGTGATGAGCACATAGTCCACCTGCAGGTCCTCGGGCTTCACTGAAGCGAACGGATTCCCCGTGATGAAGGGGTCGATGGCTATCCTGTGCCGGGCCGTCTCGATGACAAAGGCGTCATGCCCGTAGTAGGTCAGTCTCGGCATATCCTGCTCCTCCTCTTCACACAGATACACGCCCCGGGGCGCGCCTCCCTTTCGGGCCGGATTCTACGCCACACGCGCCCGCTCCTTCTCCTGCAGATACCTCAGGATGCCCTCATCGTCATCCGCGATGACCACGTCCCCGTCCACCAGAGTGGGCACGTAGGTCTGACCGCTCACCCGACGGAGATCTTCCCGTTGCGCATGCGAGGCGGGGACGTCCACCACCTCGACCGCCAGGTCCCGCCCCTCCAGCCATCGCAGCACGCGGACGCAGTAGGGACAGGTGCGAAGGACGAACAGCTTCAACGGCTCATATCCTCCGGTGCCGGACTCCCTCGAAATCCAGATACTCCTCCGTCTCGCAGTCCCAGTACTTCAGGGGGACCGGAATCTTCCCGCTCCCGAACGGCGTGTCGATGACGTATGTCGGGCAGGCCAGTCCGCTGAGGGTGGAACGCAGGCGGGTCATGATCTCGCGCTCCTTTTCGAAGTCCGCCCGGAAATGGCTGACCCCCTCCACCGGGTCGCAGCGGTAGATGTAGTACGGCCGCACGCCCATCTCGTACAGCATGGTGAACAGCTCATAGAGGGTGTCGTAGTCGTCGTTCACTCCCTTGAGGAACACCGACTGGCTGTAGAGCTGCCCGCCGGTGGTCTTCAGCTTGCGCACCGCCTCCCTGACTTCCGGGGTGATCTCCGCCGGGTGCTCGAAGTTCAGCCCGATGTAGAGAGTCTGGGGGACACGCTTCAGGATATCCACCTTTTCGTCCGTCACCAGAAGCGGGTCGGTGACCGGGACGCGGGTCCCGATGCGCACCACCTTGAGGCTTTCGACCGCAGAAAGCGTATCGATGACATAAGCGAACAGCTCCGTGGAGACAAACAGCGGGTCGCCGCCCGACAGGATGGCGTCCCGTATCTCCGGGTGCTCCGTGAGGTAGCGCCTCCATTCGTCGACGTCCGGCTTCCGGATGCGGCCGCGCTCCACGTGGGACACCATTCGCTTGCGGGTGCAGAAGCGGCAGTAGGTGGCGCACTGGGCCGTCAGAAGCAGCAGGGCCCGGTTGGAGTACTTGTGCACCAGGCCTCGCACGGCCATGTGCTCGTCTTCCATCAGCGGGTCGGCCGCCTCGTGATCCAGGGTGACGAGCTCCTGGTCATCCCATACGAACTGCCGGGCTATGGCCGGTTCTGCGGCCACGAGGGCCTCGATATATCGGGAACGCGGCCTCGATATACCGGGAACGCCTCTCCAGCAATCTGGAGTCGTCGTCATCCATCCTGAACACTGCCGTCTCCTCCTTCCGAGCAGACCGTCATGACCGCGTCCTTCATCCCGTGAATGAGCTTCTTCTCATCAGAACAGACGGTCGCCAGCACCCCGGCCAGCTCCGCCTTCCCCTCGCAGACATAGTAATACGGGCAGAGCCTCACCCGCCCGCGGAGCACGCCGGAGCGCCCGTCGCGCGCGCTGTGATACGCCACCTCCACCCGCCGGCCCTCCCGGAACTCCTGGAGCACATAGACGCTGGAGTCGAACGACCCGAGCGCCCTCTCCAGCGCCTCCTGCCAGAGCTCCCGCGAGACGTCGTGCCCCACCACGACGCCCCTTGCTCCCCATGACAGGGGAGAGAACCCGCTCGGCTTCAGGACATACCTGCGCTCGCTCTGGCTTGCCGCGCCCAGTTCCCGGAAGTCCCGCACCGGACGCCCGCGGAAGCGCAGTCCCGAGATCTCGGCGTGCGCCGGGACGAAAGACGGGTCCATCACCCAGGTGGGCGGAACGAGCCGCCTGAGCATCGCGAAGTGCTCTCCCATCTCCGTCTCCCAGAACTCCTCCAGGAGAGGGTGGTGCAGAAGCGCGAGAGCCAGCTTCTCCTCGAGGAAAGGCTTGAACGGCGGAGACACGCGCACCTTCCTCTTGCGGGCCGCATACAGGATAAGTTCGGATTTCGGGACGTTGCGCAGGTCGAAGAGCTCGTAGAACCGCCACACGACGTCCAACCGGCGCAGGCCCCGCCCGGTGTGCACCCGGAGACCGTCCTCGTCGAAAAGGACCTCGCGGGGATGCACGCAGACCGCCTCGACCCCGAGCCGCCCCAGCGCCGATGCCATCCAGGACATCTCCGGGCGGTAGTCCTCCGATTCATCGGACACGACGATGCCGACGACCGGCTCCCCGGCTCCGGCGAAAGAGCGAAGAGCCGAGGCGAAGAGCGCGGGGATGCCGCCGCCCCCTCCCAGAACGGGAAAACCGGCCTGCTCGTACGCCTCCGCCATGGCGGCGGTGTGTCCCGCTCCCCCCGGCACCGAGTCCAGCTCGGTGATCCACATCTCGCCCTGCCCCAGCATCAGGTCCGGGCGGATGAGCAAGGGGAGCTGCTGCTTGAAGTGGCCCATCCGCGCCGCCTCCAGCAGCCACTCCGGCTTCCCGCGGTCCAGCCAGGCTCGTGCCCAGTCGTGGCCCTTGCCGAACCAGAGACGGTTGAGCGCGCGGTAGAAACTCAGGAGCGCCGGCCCCAGGTCCCTCAGGAGCGACGCTTCGCCGCGACTCAGGCGGAACGGCGCGTCGGAGACCAGATGTCCCGGCTCGCCCGCCGGCCAGATGCCCCCTCCCTCGAGGGCGCGCGCCACCGCGAGCGCAGCCGACGGCTTCCGCTCCCTCTCCGCCACGCAGGATCCGGACCGGGCCTCACCATCCCCGGAGAAGCCCGGACCATCGACCTGTTGCCGGCTGTCTTCAGACATCGGATGCGCCCTGTCTCGTGACGGCATCATACCCGGAGGCGGCCCCAGGGGCCGCCCTGCCCGGACCGCTTGTCACGCCTCCGCCAAACACCACGAGCCGCAACGCAGACCGGCGCTCTCGAGTTCCTCTGCGGCCGGGGAGTCCGGGCGGGCAGACACCCCGAGGCATTCCGCAAGCCTGCCTGTCAGCGCCTCCTCCAGCACCGGGAGCGCACGGAGCCAGAGATGCCCCTGATACAGCACCGCGCCTCTCGCGAGCCACAGGGCGCCGCCCGCCAGCTTGGTGCCGGCCTGCGACAGGACATCGCCGGCCATGATGGTGGAGTGGCACATCAGGGTCGCTCGAGAGCCCCCGCACTCCGCCTGATGACAGGGGATCCCGCACTCGTTCAGCGCCTCCCGCACGGCCCGGTGGATGCAGCAGCACGCTTCCTTCACGCCCCCGGGCATCCTGAAGCCTCTGCGGGGCCAGGCAAGGGAGAACGACATCTGCTCGCCGTGGTAGACCACTCCGCCCCCCGTCGGGCGGCGCACCAGGTCCGCCCCCCCGAACAGCACCACCGCCGCCTTCCCCACCTCCATCGCCACAGTGCGGCCGATGCTGACCGTGGGCGAATCCCACCGGAAAAAGCGGAGCTGGAGCTCCCCGGCACGGGCGGCCCGCTCCGTCAGGACCTCGTCCAGCGCCATGTTCAGTGCGCCGGCCATCGGCGGCGTGGACAGCACCCGGAGTTCCACAGGCCTATTCCATCTCCCCGGTCACGGGCATGGTCAATACCGGACGCCGCGCCGCAGTGACCTCATCCAGACGTCCCACCGGCGTGGAGTGCGGCGCGCTGCGCACGACGTCCGGACACTCGTCTATCTCGCGGTCGATGTCCAGCAGCGCCTGCGCGAACGCGTCGAGAGTGGTCTTGCTCTCCGTCTCGGTGGGCTCTATCATCAGAGCTTCCTCGACGATGAGCGGGAAATACACCGTCGGGGGGTGGAACCCGTGGTCCAGCAGGCGCTTGGCGATGTCCAGCGCCCGCGCCCCCCGCTTCTTCTGCTGTTTCGCCGAAAGCACGCACTCGTGCATGCAGGGTTCGTCCACGTGAGGCGCATAGGTCTCGCGCAGGCGGCATCGCAGGTAGTTCGCGTTGAGGATGGCCGTGAGGCTGTTGTTGCGCAGTCCCTCGCCCCCCAGCGCCCGAAGATACGCATACGCCCGGATGAGGACTCCCGTGCTGCCGAAAAAGGCTCTCAGCTGACCCGCCGAGCGCTCCGGACGCCGCAGGCGGAAAGCGCCGGCTTCATCCTTCTCCACCACCCATCCCGGCAGGAACTCCGCAAGATGACCGGCCACGCCCACCGGCCCGGCTCCGGGACCGCCGCCTCCGTGCGGAGTGGAAAGCGTCTTGTGCGTGTTGACGTGCACGATGTCGAAGCCCAGGTCCCCCGGCCGCACGATGCCCGCCAGAGCGTTCAGATTGGCGCCGTCGAGATACAGCAGGGCGCCGGCTTCGTGCACGATGTCCGCAATCTCCAGGATGCCGTCCTCGAACAGTCCGAGAGTGTTCGGGTTGGTCAGCATGAACAGGGCGACGTCAGGGCCCATCAGCTTCCGGAGCTCCGCGGGGTCGGTCCGCCCCCGCCTGTCGGACGCGACGGTGACCACCTCGTATCCCCCCAGCCGGGCGGATGCCGGATTGGTCCCGTGCGCCGAGTCCGGGATGATGACTTTGCTCCGCTTCTCGCCGCGCGACTCGTGCCACGCCCGCGTCACCAGGATGCCGGCGAACTCGCCCTGCGCCCCGGCCGCCGGATGCAGAGTGAACGCGTCCATCCCGCACAGCCGGCAGAGCATCTCCTGCAAAGTGAGGAGCAACTCCAGCGTCCCCTGCGAGCATTCGTCCGGCGCATAGGGATGGATGTCGAAGCCGGGCAGGCGCGCGCACTTCTCGGTGACACGGGGGTTGTACTTCATCGTGCACGACCCCAGCGGATAGAAATGGGTGTCGATGCACATGTTCAGCTTCGATATCCCGGTGAAGTGGCGCACCACGTCGAGCTCCGTCACCTCCGGAAGCTCCGCGGGCTCGCTCCGCAGCTGCTCAGGAGGGAGCATCTCCTCCAGAGGCGCATCCTCCACATCCAGCGGCCCGGGCATCCAGCCCCGGCGGCCCGGCCGGGACATTTCGAAGATGAGAGGGATATCCTTCACTCCAGGGCCTCCTGCAGGGCGGACCTCAACGCCTCCACGTCCTCGCGGGTCTTGGTCTCCGTCACGCACACCATCAGGCAGTCTTCTAGCTCCGGCCGGAACCTCCCCAGATCCAGACCCGGCCAGATGCCGCTGCCCTCCCGGACGCGCCGGGCCACCTCACCGGCGGCGGCGGGCAGACGCAGGACGAACTCATTGAAGAACGGCCCGGAGAACGCGAGGCTCACGCCTGATATCTCTGCCAATCGCTGCGCTGCCCGTCGCGCCCGGACCACGTTCTGCCGCGCCACCTCCCGCAGTCCCTCCCTGCCGACAAGACACAGGTAGACGGTGGCCGCGAGCGCCACCAGAGCCTGGTTCGTGCAGATGTTGCTGGTGGCGCGCTCCCGACGGATGTGCTGCTCGCGCGTCTGAAGCGTGAGGGTGAATCCCCGCCGTCCCTGACCGTCCCGGGCCATCCCCACGAGCCGGCCGGGCATCTGACGGACCAGCGGCTGGCGCACCGCCAGGTATCCCGCGTACGGGCCGCCGTAGTTCAGAGGGATGCCAAGCGGCTGCACATCGCCCACCGCGATGTCGGCTCCGCACTCCCCGGGACTGGCGAGGATGCCGAGCGCAAGCGGGTCGCACGCCGCAACGAACAGGGCTCCGGCGCGGTGCGCGGCCTCAGCGGCCGGGCGCATCTCTTCCAGCTGTCCGAAGAAGTTGGGCTGCTGAAGGATGACGCAGGCCACATCATCGTCCACGTGCGGCTCCAGAGCCCCGGCCGGAGTCCGTCCATCCACCGGGTCCGCAGTCCGCACCTCGCCGCCCACCCCGGAAAGGTATGTCTTCAGCACCGACAGCCATTCCGGGTGCAGGGCGCCGGACACCACCACCGCACCCCGCCCCGTGTGGCGCATCGCAAGGAGCGCCGCCTCGGCCGTGGCGGACGCCCCGTCGTACATCGAGGAGTTCGCCGCGTCCAGCCCGGTCAGCCGCGCGATGAGCGTCTGGAACTCGAAGCCCGCAATGAGGGTGCCCTGGCTGACCTCCGGTTGATACGGGGTATAGGTGGTGCTGAACTCGGCCCTGGAGACCAGCGCCTCCACCACGGACGGCGTTGCGTGCTCGTATGCGCCGGCGCCGACGAAGCACCTGCCTGCCCCCGCCGGGCGGTTCCGCTCCTCCAGTCCGGACAGGTGGCGAAGGAGGGCGGGCTCGTCGAGTCCGGAAGGAAGGTCCGGAAGCTCCTGCAGCCGCCGGGGAATCGCCGATATCAGGTCCTCCACGGACTCGACGCCGATGGCGGCCAGCATCTGGCGGCGCTCTTCAGGAGAACTTCCGGTCCAGTCCAATCCCCTTCACTCCTCCTCGGCGATCAGCTCCTCGTACTCCGACTCGTCCAGCAGAGCGTCCACCTCCGAAGGGTCCGACATCTCGATGGCCACCAGCCATCCGTCGGTGTAAGGGGCGGTGTTGACCACGGAGGGATCCTCGGACACGGCCTCGTTGACCTTCACGACCGTGCCGCCCACCGGGGAGAAGATGCTGAACGTCGACTTCACCGAATCCACGAGGGCGATCTCCTCACCGGCCTTCACCGTCTTGCCCACGGGCGGGAGTTCTACCGCCGTGATGTCGGTGATCTGCTCCTGGGCGTGGTCCGTGATGCCGACGTATGCCAGCCCCTCTCTCACCTGCACCCATTCGTGCGACTCGGTGAATCTGAAGTCCGAAAGGTCCATCTGCTCTCCTCTTCCTTTCCCGCCGGCGGCTCAGTCCTTCGCGGGCGCCCCGGCCCGTCCCGTCGGCCTGTAAAACGGCAGAGCGCAAATTCGCGCCGGAATCATCCTGTCCCGCACCTGAACGGCCACCTCTCCGTCGCAGTCCGCAGAGACTATGGCCAGACAGACGGGCCTCTGCAGCGACGGGGAGAACGTCCCGCTGGTCACTTTGCCGGCCACCCGGCCCCGGCAGGACACCTCGCAACCCTCTCTGGGAGTGATGCGGCTCTCCGGAAGCAGGCCGGCGAGCTTCCTGACCGGACCCGCGTCACGCTCCCGGAGGAGCGCATCTCTGCCGGGGAAGTCAGCCCCCTTGTCCAGCTTGACAGCCCACCCGTAGCCGATCTCGAAGGGCGAGGTGGTCTCGTCCAGCTCGTGGCCGTAGAGAGGATACCCCATCTCCAGACGAAGCGTGTCCCGCGCTCCCAGCCCGCAGAGCGCGAGGCCGTGCGGCCTGCCCACCTCCACGAGAGCCTGCCAGACTGCCGGAGCGCGCTCCGCGTGGAGGAACAATTCGAACCCGTCCTCACCCGTGTATCCCGTGCGGGATATCCACACAGGCGCGCCGGCCACCGTGGCGGCGGCGATGCCCCGCCGCGGCAGATGCCCCGTGGCGGGCGCGACCGCCTCCGTCACGAGAGGCGACAGGGGTCCCTGCACCGCGATGGCCGCCCGCTCCAGGCGGGGCGCCACGCTCACGCCGGCCGCGACCCGCGACCGGAGATGCTCCAGCACCGCCGCCTCGCGCGAGGCGTTGAACACCAGCAGGAACCGCCCGTCCTGCAGGTGAAAGACGAAGCCGTCGTCCACCACACCCCCGCGGTCGTTGGTCAGGAAGGTGTAGATGCCCTTGCCCTCCGGCGCAAGGCGGATGTCGTTCGTGATGAGGCTCTGCAGCCAGTCCGCTGCCCCCGGCCCTTCCACCATGACCTGAGCCATATGGGAGATGTCGAACAACCCCGCGCGCTTCCTGACGGCGCGGTGCTCCTCCACGATGGAGGTGAACATCAGAGGCAGGCGCCACCCGGCGAACTCCACCATCCTGGCGCCCGAGGCGCTGTGAAGTGCGTCCAGCGGCGACGTTCTCAAGGTCTGTCCGTCCAGCGGCTTGCTCCGGAATGCGAAAGGGTCTCAGTCATCGTAGCCGCAACGCGGGCGCGGCGTCCACACTTCGCAGGCGGATGTCCGCCCAGGCGGCCCAGTCGGAGTCCGGGTTCCCGGCGGGTCCGCAGTCCGCCTGAAGGCGAACCCGGAACGGACGCTGCGCGCGCGGGAGGACGGCTTCCAGCTGCTCCCAGTTGCCCTGCCCCACGTGCCGCTCCGCCAGCCTGACCGGCGGGCGGCCCTCCTCCAGCATCCAGACCGAGAAGGTGACCCCGTCGGAGACACCGGCCCCGTCTCGGATGCCGGCCAGGCAGGAGAATCGCAGCGGCTCACCGGGCTCGAACAGCGCAGTCTCCCCGAACACGGCGCCTGTGCGGCCGATGTAGGGCGGGTGGCTGAAGATGGCCGGCCGCAGCACTCCCCCGACGGACACACCCTCCGGATACCAGCAGGCCCCGCTTGCGGCGTCGCTCCACCGGAGCACTCCGTCCCGGTCCACCGTGCCCCAACGCCAGAGCGTCCCGTGGCCCACCAGGGTGATATCCGTCCGCGAATCCTGCTCCACCGAAAAGCGCAAGGTCCGGCGCTGCTCCCGTTCACCGCAGCGCGCCAAAAGCTCGAGAGACGCCTCCGTCCGGGCCTCGTCCGCCGGGAAGACGTCGAGGGTGGCGGACAGGCGGCCCCTCTGCTGCCTGAGCCGGCCGAGCGCCGCTTTCAGGCCGTCCTGCCCGGCCGCTTCGAGCCGGAGCGGCCCGGCCGGGTCTCTGCACGAAACACTGAGGGGTATGCGCAGCCCTCCGCCGGGCAGGGGCGAGGCATTGCCAAGGCGGATATCCAGCGCCGGGACGACGTCCAGGTCTACCTCCAGGCCGCCCGCATCCAGCCAGATGTGCTGTCCGGGAACGGCATCCTCCGGGACCCGGAGCTCCCGGACCGTCCTGAGCGTCCCGTCCTCGACTGCCAGACGCACGGTCTCGCCGGGCGAGGCGGATTGCGGCCCGGACACGCGGAGCGAAGGCGGCCCGGCATCCGGGACGAACCGGTATGTCCTTCCGCCCTCCACGGTCTCGAACCACAGCCACCCGTTCCGCCCCCGCCGCACGGGCACCTCCGCGACGGGCTCCCCGGAGGAGTCGAACACCTCCATCCTGCCGCCGCCGGCATCAGAGCGGAAACCGGCCTCGCCGGCCCCGCCGATGTGCAGGAACTCGCTTCCCCTCCGCACCAGACCTCCGGAGCAGGCGAGCGAGCAGTGCCGGGTCAGCGTCCCCCTTCCGTCCAGATACTCATAATCGGCAGTGCGGCAGTAGTCCACCCGCCGCCCCTCCAGCAGCCCCGAGGACTGGAACATCGTACCGTCATCCGACCACGCGGCCCAGCCCCACCGGGGCAGGAGCAGCCTTCCCGAGGGGCCGTCAATTTCCCAGACCTCCTCGCCGCCGTTCACCCACAGAGACATCCCCGGATAGCGCACGTGCAGGCGCGAGAGCGAGATGAACCCTTCCGACCACGCTTCCGAAGCGCTCCGCAGACGCCCCCGCGCATCCGCATAGGCGACCCGCTCCGGCGACACCCCCGAGTAGCGCTCGGTGACGGGCAGGAGCATGTAATAGCTTCTGCACGTGCGCTCGATGCCGGCGGTCTCGCTGACGAGCCATCCCATATGCCCGTAGGCGAGGGTTGCCGCGAGGAAATGGTCTATCGAAGAGTCGATGCGCTCCGGAGCGTCCCATCCGGGGACGGAGCGCAGGAAGTATCCTTCCCACGCCATCCCGATGTCCGCCTCCCGGGGATGGATCTGATACAGGGAAAAGGCCACGTTGAGAGGCTCGTGCGCCGGGTCCAGCCCTCCGTAGCACAGGGCATAGTTGCCTGTGGCCAGACCCGCGTAAAGCCACTGATAGGTCCCCTCCGAATGAGCGATGCCGTAGACCTTCTGGTCGTGCAGCAGCAGCTCGCCGTAGGCGTAGAATGTTGCCGCGAACGTTCCCGCTCCGGGGACGCGGGCATCGTAGTCCGTATACTGCCAGGGAGATGCGGCCGTGTGCACATCCGTGTAGGCCGCATCGGTCCCGAACTTCCGCTGCACCTGCGGAGCAAGGAGCGCATCCAGTTCGACTGCGCGCGACGGCTTCAAGGCATAGTTGCGCGGCCACCCCGGCCGCCACTGCCCGTCCGAAATGCGCTGGACCAGGTCCGGGTGCCAGTGCTCATTCACGCACGCAAGGTCGGTGTAGTTGGTGTAAAGCCCCACACGCCACCCGAGCGACTTCTGGTGCTCCAGATACGCCTTGAGCGCCTCGTCTCCTCCCTTGCCCGGAGCGGCCCTCAAGCGCAGCGTGAAGCTCTCGCCGCCGTCGCGCCAGGTGTCCTCATGGTTGCACTGGATGAGCCGCGTGATGCCGTACGAGGCCAACCTGCGCGACCGCTCCATCTCGGCGGAGTAGTCCTGCGGTCCCCAGGACTCCCGCCAGAGATAGCGTCCCGCCTCGCGCACCGACGGTGACGGAGGGTTGTCGATGGTGGGATAGACCTCCTCGAACACGGGAGAAAGCGTCAGGAATATCCGCTCGAACAGGTCGTTGCGGCGCCCGTCCGTGAGGGCATGGTAGCGGGCGCCCCCGTTGATGCGCACCCCTTCGCCCTCCAGCGACGGGCTCCCGTAGAGCTCGCTCGCGTTGGACCGGTACCAGTCCACCCAGACCGACCCGAACCAGGCCCCGCGTCTCCCCCTCGCCATCAGCACGGCGGGATTGCTGCCCGCCCCGAACGTGATGAAGGGCGTCCGGATGGCCCGCGCGTCCCGGACTCCCTCGAAGCGGCCCAGGTCCAGTCCCAGCGCCTTGCCCCCCTGCGAGATGCAGTCCAGCACCAGCGACTTCTGCCAGATGCGCGCCGTCCACTCCACGCGCTGCCCCCCGCAGCGATACACGGCCCGCACAGCATCCCCGACCCGGGCGGCGCTCACGAACTCCAGCGGCTGCTGCTCCCCGAACACCACCCGGCAGCCCGCCAAGGGCCGCACCGTCTCCCCATCTATCCGGGCCGTGATGGTCTCCGGACCGCCATCCCGGGGGCTCCACCGGAACTCGATGTCCGCATCAGCCCCCCGGTAGCGGAACACAAACGCGCCGCCAGACTGCTCCAGGGCGTTGCTCCAGTCCTCGGCGAACTGCATCGGGAGGATGGTCTGCTCGCGCGTGGGGAACGGAAGCCTTCCCGGCCCGGTGTTCAGGCCGGGCGACTGCCCCGGGAACGGCTCCACACCCCTCCGCGGCCGGGGTTCGAACCGGAGCGGCGAAAGCTCTTCGCGGAAGACCGCCAGGTTGTCCAGAAAGAGCGTCCGCTCCTCCCGGTTGCGGATGCCGTGCACGGCAAGACCCGCAAGACTTCCCCCGCGGACCTCCTCCACTAGCTCCGGACTCAGGCGGCGGTGGGCCAGCCACCACTCCTTCCAGCGGACCCGCGTGAGCGGCACCTCCACCTCGCGCCCGCTGCGGTCCAGGAGAAGGATGGCGACATCCACCGGAGGGGTCTCCGGGTCGGGGACCCACTCCCAGTTGTTCCCGTAGATCCAGAGGGTGACGGTGTCGAAGAGGTCCGGAAGCGGGACCGGCCCGGGAGGATGGATGCGCAGCGTCCCCGGGCCTCCCTCCGGCGCCCGGTAGGACAGGCGGGCCGTGCTCTCGCCGAAAAGCCTCTGCTCGCGGCTGCGCCGCAGGCCGGCTTCGACGCCTTCACCGCAGACCACCCGCCAGCCCCGCAGGTCCTCGAAATCCACAAGCGGGGCGCGGTCGTCCCCCGTCCGGCCCGCCCAATCCATCTCATACGGGCGCGGTCCGTCGGGACCTGTAATCTCGTTGACCGCTTCGACCACCATGCCGGCGCCTCCCGCGCCGCCCGGCAGGGTCAGGAGAATGCTTGCGGCGATGGCGGCAAACGCCGCCCGCCCCGCCGCCAGGGGACGACGGAGGGCCCGCCGCGGACCGCTCGTCAGTCCGTGACGAACTCCCCGCCGTCCACGCCGATGACGTTCCCCGTTATCCACTGGGCCTCCGGCCGGGACAGGCAGACGATGGCTCCCGCCACGTCCTCGGGCGTGGTCAGGCGCCCGTGAGGATTGCGGCGCAGCGCCTCCGAGATCATCCTCTCGTTCCCGGGAATCTTGCGCAGCGCGGGCGTGTCGGTGACCCCGGCCCGGATGGAATTCGCCGTGATGCCGAACGGCGCCAGCTCCAGCGTGAGCTGACGGATGTGGGACTCCAGCGCGCACTTGGCGGCCGACACCGCTCCGTAAGCCTTCCAGGCGTGATAGTCGCCGGCGCTCGTCATCCCGAACACGCGCCCTCCGCGGCTGAACAGGCCGTGGCGGATGAGGTCCTGCACCCAGTAGACCAGACTGTGCGCCATCACGTCCACCGTCATGTCCATGGCGGCGCGGTTGATGGCGTCCTCCGGCCGGTCGGCGATATACGGCTTCATCGTCCCGAAGGCCAGAGAGTGCAGCAGCACCCGGACCTTCTTGCCTTCCTCGGCTCCTTCCAGCTCCTGGCGGATGCTCTCGATGACCGTCTGGCGCTTCTCCTCGTCGGCGGCGTTCACGTTGAAGAACACCGCCCGGCTGCCGGTCTGCTCGATGGCGGCCTTGATGCGCTCGACGTTCTCGTAGGTGGCTCGCCGGTCGAGATGCACGCCGAAGATGTTCATCTTCAGGTCCCTGGCCAGCGCGATGCCGGCCGCCTCTCCGAACCCGCTGGACGCGCCGAGGATGAGCGCCCACGACCCCTCAACGGGCGCAATGGTGTCTTTTGTCAATCCGTCTGACCTCCTGGAATGCTGTAAGCCGGATGGCTTCCTCCGATGGTGCCCGCACAAGCGGCTACTTGGCCATCCCGCCCCGACTTCCCTGCCCCCGCCATCACCGGGAGCCCGCCCCGCCGGAGATGAGAAAATCCTCCAGATCTTCCACGCGGTCGAAGATCCTGTCGCACAGCGTCTCGAAGAACGGACTCCGGGCGTGAGGGAAGAAAGCGTAGACCGGCTTGTTGTAGCGATACGCGAAGTTCATCTCCGAGAGCACCCCCGGGGAAAGCTTCTCGGTGGGATACATCACCACCACGAAGTCGCTCTGCCGGATGAACTGATAGTCCCTGTCCACCGTGCGCATCTTAATCTGTTCGATCATCCGGCTGTCGATGTCGGCGATGCGCGTCTCCTGCTCGGTCTTCTCCAGTTCCCGCACCAGGGACATGTCCTTGATGTAGAGCGGGTCGAAGCAGATGAAGGACTTGCGCAGACGGTCCACGGACGAGCGGATGCGGTCCAGTTCCTCAGGGGTGTCCTCCAGCACCGTGATGGGGTAGCTCAGGTAGAACTTCTTCTTGTCCCCGAAGCACAGGTCGTAGACGTCCTCCACCGGCTGCTCGCGCGCCACCACGTAGAACGGCTTGTTGCAGAGCTTGGCGAGCTGCTCCGTGATGAACTCCTCCTCGTCCATCCAGACGCCCACTTCGTCCTTCTGCATCCAGCTCCACTGGGGATTGGCCTGAAAGCGGGCGATGACATCCTGGATGTGGTCCACCACGTTCAGGAAGATGTCCGCCGGGAACTCAAGCACCTCGCGGTACGCCAGCCCTTCCAGCAGGACGCCCCGCCACCGGAAGCAGGCGTGGATGCCCACGCAGGAATGCTCCGTCTTCTGCGCTTCCAGCGAGATCTTGTAGAAGGCCGTGCGCCGGGCCAGCGACAGCACCGTCGCATCGGAATCCAGCACCTTCAGGTCCGTGAAGTCGATGCCGGACTCCCTGCCCGTCTGCTTCATGACAGTGCCGATATCGAAGAACGAGATATCGGCGCCTTTCTGCCGGCACAGCCGCTCGAAGTCCTCCATGAACTCGCGGCGGCCGGAGTTGGAAATGCCTGTGACGATGATCTTCAAGCCAGTCTGCCTCTCGGGCCGGCCCCGGGACGAAGCCGTCCCCGGCGTCCGGCACGCACAGGTAAGTATCCCGCCGGAGGGCTCGCTGTCAAGAGCCGGCGCGCTCCGGCGGCTCGTCCCGGAACACTTCCCCCAGCGCGCGACCGGCCGGCTTGAGCCTGCCGTGGAAGTCTATCACGGAGGTGTTGGCGGTGCAGGGGAAGCAATCGTGCCCCATCCAGACGATGAACCCTCCGCACCGGGGGAACCGGCGCTTGCAGCAGGCGGCCGCGATGCGCAGCAGCTCCGCCTGCCTCTGCTGGCTCCACTCGACATACTCCTCGAGGGTCCCGGGCTCCCGCCCCCGCTCCTGCACGAACCGGTCCCATTCGATCCACCAGACGGACGTCCGCCGCCAGAGCGGGTTGGCCGGCGTGGCCGGCATCACGTCGCACTCCCCCGCATACATCCGGATGATATCCGCCGGGGACGCGCCGGGCGCTCCCGCCTCCGAGCGCAGCAGCGCATCGTCGGCCTCCCAGTATGCGCGCCACTCCTCCACGCTCCCGTCCGACTTCCACGGCCCGTGCACATCCCAGTGGACGCCTTTCCCGAACTGCGCCGGGTCCGCGTAGAACCGCGGGCCGCTCGCGGACGTGGGCAGGAAGCGGCGGCGGGGGTCCATCGCGGCCACCACCTCCGCCTGCCGTCTCAAGAGGGGGTGGGAAAGGTCGCAGGGACCCGTGTCGGTCTGGAGTTCGTTGCCTCCGCACCACAGGATGAGCGAGGCGTGATGCTGCCGCCGCGCCACGTAAGAGCGGGCGATCTCCTCGTGGGCGCGGATGGAATCCTCATCGGACGGCGGAAGGTTCTCGCGGCCGGACGATGAGAGGGGGAACTCCTGCCAGACCATCAGGCCCGCCTCGTCGCACAGGTCGTAGAAGGCCTCGGTCTCCAGCGCCGCCCCGCCCCAGACCCTCAGGATGTTGCACCCCATGTCGCGGTAAAGCGAGACCAGCCTGGCATACATCCCCGCCGTCACGTCCGCGTACTGCGGCAGGACGGGGGTCCAGTTGACTCCCTGCAGGAACACCCGCCTGCCGTTCACCACGCACACCCACGGGTCGGCTCCATCCGGCGCGCCCTCGCAGGGCTCCCAGCACACCTCGCGGAACCCCACCCGGAAGCGGCGGGTGTCGTGGACCGTGCCGTCCGGCCCGTGGAGCGAGACCTCCAGCCAGTACAACGGCTGCTCCCCCAGCCCGTTCGGCCACCAGAAGTCGACCGCGGCCGGACCCACGTCCAGACCCCGGACGTTGAACGCCTCGGCGGCGCACGCGGCGGCCGCGCACTCCTCGCCGTCCCTGCTCAGCCGCGCCCGCACGGTCAGGCCGTCTTCCCCGCCGGCCACCGACCCGCGCACGCGCACCGTCCCCTGCCGCGCATCCAGGTCCGTCTCGCTCCAGCAGCGGACTCCTTCCAGTTCCGGACCATCCACCACCTCCAGCGTCACTGGCCCCGTGATGCCCGTCTGCACCAGCCGCACGGTCCAGTCCCAAGTGTAGTTGAACCGGGTCTTCCACTCGGTCATGTGCGAGGTGTATCCGAACTGCCCGAGCCACCGGGGAGGATGGTCGAAGACGATGCGCAGGATGTTCCCGCCGTCCGCCAGGAACGGGGTGAGGTCGAAGGTGTGCGGTATGAAGCTGCCCCGGAACCTGCCCGCCTCGGAGGCGTTCACGAAGACCCACCCGCAGTAATCCAGCCCCTCGCACCTCAGCCGGACCCGGCCGCCCCCCTGAAGCCACTCGTCGGGCACCAGCGCCTCCCAGATCCAGTGCCGGTTCTCCACCCATTCGCAGTGCCGGGCATTCAGGCCGACATTCCAGTCCGGCAGCAGGCCCTGTTCCCTGAGCGCCATCTGCACGGAGCCGGGCACCCGGGCGGGGATGGCAGGGACCTCGGCTCTGGGAGATGCGCCCACTTCCATCGAGCGCTCGAGCGTCCAGTGATAGGGAATCCAACCGGACAGGCGCCACTCGAGCGTGCCCGCGTCATAGACTCTCTTCATTCGCAGGGATTCCTCCTTGCCCGGAGCAGCTCAGGGCTCCGGGGCGACGGTCTTCTGGGCCCAGTCCCGGAAAGCGCCCTCGATGAGCGCCCGGTGCTTCCAGCGGACCGTGGAGCCCTTGACCAGCGCCGCAAGCACCGGTCTGCCGGACTCCAGCCGCACCAGCGCGAACGCGGCGTCCGTCCCGAGGCCGTCCTCCTCCACGGGGCCGAGCATCACCACGTCCTCCACGCTCCCCCGACGGATGCGCACCGCTCCGCCATCCTTCGTGACGCGCACATCCTCCCCGACGGGACCGGCGGTCAGGACTGCGCTGAACCCGGCGCGCGTTCCCGTCTGCCGCACCGCCACCATCTCCAGCTCACGGGCCGCCGTCTCGGCCGGGCAGCGGCAAGCAAAGACGTCGGCGGGCGCGTCGCAGAAGACGTGGAGCGCGAGGCGGTCATCCCCCTGCCGCCACGAGACGACGGCGTCCCGGTCGATACGGAAGGAGCGCTCCACACGGACATGCTCCAGCTCGAGCGACGACGCGGCCGGAGACCGCCCGCCTTGCGCGGACATCCTGCCTTCGCTGCGGAACAGCCAGTCGAACACGCGGGGCTCACCGGAGTCCAGTGCGTCCAGAATGATGAAGTCGTCGTTCACGCGGATGACACCGCGCCGGTGCAGCACTCCGGGATAGGCCTGCTCAGTCTCCGCCACGGCCGCCTCCAGCCGGGGTCCTCCCGCAAACAGGGTGAGGCGCCTCTCGTCCGTCCGCTGCTGGTCCGAGGAGCCCACCATGACGGTGTTGTGGGACGCGGTCCCGGTGTACCAGCGCACGATGGGCGACCCGTAGCCCGGAGTCCCGTAGTCCGCCGCCCAGAGCCGCCCCCGCGCGAACAGCGTCACGCCCATCTTGTCCAGCTGCCCGTGCCCCAGGAACGGGCCGTAGTCGAACGTCATCATACTCCCGCCGGGCCCGCGCAGCGCCGCGATGCCCAGCACCGGGAACACCTTCGACCTGAGGCCGGGAGCCGGGGCGCCGCCCGGCAGGTCTTCTCCCAGAAGCAGGGCCCACAACCCCACCCGCCCCGACGCGCGAGACCGCTGCTCCACCACCCACCGGAACGCGTCGTCGCGGTAGCGCAGCCAGGCCAGTTCGTAGAACTGCCCCGGAAGGTACGTCTCCCACCATCCGTCGTTGATGGCGGGCAGCCTCAGGTCGGGGTAGGCGTAATCGAGCGGGGCGCGGAACATCGCCCGGAGGCCCTTTCCCGGCCGGGGTTCCAGCGAATACAGGTCGTGGCCGTTGCGGCGGGCGGCCTCGGCAAGATACAGGAACGCCTGCAGCGGGAAGAAGTGATACGTGTGCACCGACTCCGGCCAGAGTCCGTCGTCGCCGAGCTGCTCCGCCATCTGGCTGCTGAAGGAACGGAGGGCGTAGCCGATGAGTGCGGCGTCGCGGATGGCGTATCCGACGACACCCACCGCGGACAGGTGCCATGACCCCCAGTTCCCGTGGATGCCGCAGGCCATCAGCCCTTCCGCGCAGGGGCGCAGCAGCCTGCTTTCGATTTCCGCCCGCTCCTCAGCGGTCAACACGCCGCTGTCCAGAATCAGGTCGTAGGCGGCGGCAAGCTGGATGACCCAGATGGCCTCGCACAGCGACTGATAGATGATGCCGCCTTCCGTGTAGCCTGTGTGCGGACCCGGATAGGCGGCGGCGTATTTCTTCAGGATCTCCGCCGCCTTCCGCGCGAAACGCTCGTCCTGCTCCACCTGCCAGACCAGCCCGCAGTGCAGCGCCCCGACCGCAAGCGCCATGTGCATCTCGCGCCGCACGGCGGCGTCGTAGCGCTCCCCGGTGTAGACCTTCCCGCAGGCGGTGCAGGCATACCCCTGCGGCGACGGCTGAAGGTCCTCGGGCCACGTCAGGATGCTCCCGCACTCGCAGAAGAAATGGTGGAAGTGCCCTCCCCGCGCGGGGATAACGATGTCTTTGTCCAGCCACCGCCGCGCGTCGGGACCGGGCCGCCTGAGCCTCCCCCAGATGGGCGACGCGGCTTCGGCTCCCTCGTAAAGCTCGCGCTTCCAGGGGAGGCTGCGGATATCCTGACGCAGCTGCAGCACCTCCGCCCTGTCGAGAAAGACGGAAGGCCTCCCGTCCGGCGCCTGCGGCCCGGCCGTCATCGCCGCCCCCGCAGCGAGCAGGACGAGAATATCCACCATCGGCTGGTCCCCCCGAAAGTCCGCACCTCTTGCATTCCGGACGCCTCTTCTTCACAATGCACGCGATAGCCTCTCTCGACAGGCAGGAGACAGGAGACAAGCGGATGAAGCGCAGGATCTGGCCGCCGGAAGCAATGGCGCTGCTGACCGACTACTACCAGCTGACCATGATGGCCGGATACGTGCGGCATGGCCGTCAGGACACCCCGGCGGTCTTCGAGTATTTCTTCCGCTCGCTGCCGTCCCATACGGGGTTCTGCGTCTTCGCCGGCCTGGGCGACCTTCTGGACGACCTGGAGAAGCTGCATTTCGGGCCCGAGGATGTGGACTGGCTGCGCTCGCTCGGGGTCTTTCCGGAAGACTTCCTGGAGTGGCTCCCGCAGTTCCGGTTCCGGGGGGAGGTCTGGGCGATGCCGGAAGGCACTCCCGTCTTCCCGCACGAGCCCATCGTCCGGGTCCACGGGGGGATAGCGGAGGCCCAGCTCATCGAGACCCTGCTGCTGAACCGTCTCAACTTCCAGACGCTCGTCGCCACGAAGGCCGCCCGGGTGTGCTTCGCGGCCGAGGGAGACCCGGTCATCGAGTTCGGCCTGCGAAGGGCGCAGGGGCCGGACGGGGGGCTGAGCGCCAGCCGCGCCGCCTACATCGGCGGATGCTGCGGGACGTCGAACGTGCTCGCCGGGAGGCTGCTCGGCATCCCGGTGATGGGGACGATGGCGCATTCGTGGATAATGAGCTATCCCGACGAGAAGACGGCGTTCCAGGCGTATCTGGACGTCTTCCCGAAGAACCCGGTGCTGCTGATAGACACTTACGACACGGCGGCGAACGGGCTGCCCGCGGCGCTGGAAGTGCTCCGGTCCCGCAGGGAGCAGGGCTGGGAGGGACGGGCGGCGGTGCGGCTGGACTCCGGCGACCTGGCCTATCTCTCCAAGCTCGCCCACCGGACCCTCACCGAGGCAGGCTTCGAAGACCCGCTCATCGTGGGCTCCAACGACCTGGACGAAGAGCTGATCGCCGACCTGAAGCGCCAGGGAGCGAAGATAAACTCCTGGGGAGTGGGCACGCATCTGGCGACGGGAGGCACCGAGCCCGCCCTGAGCGGCGTCTACAAGCTGGTGGCCGTGGCGGAGAACGGCCGGATGACCAGCAAAATGAAGGTCTCCTCCAACATCGAGAAGACGACCGACCCGGGCCCGAAGCGGGTGGTCCGCTATTATCGCGAGGACGGCGCTCCCGCCGGCGACGTCCTGCTTGCGCTCGACGAGCCGCTCCCCGACGGCAGGCCCTGCGTATCGCACAACCGGGTGGAATACGCCCGCACACGGACCTTCGGCCCGGAGATGCGGGCGGAGGAGATGCTCCGGTGCGTCCTGCGCGACGGGCGACGCCTGGCTCCCGACCCGGACCTGCACTCAGTGCGCGAATACGCCCAGCAGAGGATAGCGGAGCTGACCCCGGAGATGCGCCGCCTCCGAAACCCGGAACGCTACTGGGTGGGGCTCAGCACCCGCGTGGCCGACGAAAAGGCCGCGGAAATCTCGCGCCTGACGGAAGCGGCGCGGTGACCCCCGCTGCGCCGGGCAGAAGATAGCGCCTCACGTCTTGACCTCCATCAAGGACTCCGCTGCCGTCCGCCCCCATCATGGGAGTGACGGCGCGGGCATCCGCCCGGACGCCGCGAACGGGACGATACACGGAGGAGCGACGATGTCTGCCACGACACTGCGAAAGATCATCCATATCGACGAGGAGAAGTGCGACGGGTGCGGGCTGTGCATCCCGAACTGCGTGGAGGGAGCGCTGGCCATCATCGACGGCAAGGCCCGGCTGGTCTCCGAGCGCTATTGCGACGGGCTGGGAGCCTGCCTGGGATACTGCCCCCGGGGAGCCATCACCATCGAGGAGCGTGAGGCGGAAGAGTTCGACGAGGCTGCGGTGGAGCAGCGGATGAAGGAACTGCGCGCCGCTCCGGTCCCGGAGGTCCGGCCGCATCCGGCGGCGCCTTCGCCGGCCGGCGCGCACACGGGATGCCCCGGCGCCCGGATGATGGACTTCCGCCGGGATGAGCAGGCGCGCCCGGAGCCGGCATCTCCTGCGCCGCCCGCTTCGAGCGAACTGCGGCAGTGGCCGGTCAAGATCAACCTGGTGAACCCCGCCGCCCCTTACTTCCAGGACGCGCATCTGCTGATCGCGGCGGACTGTGCGCCCTTCGCATACGCGCCGTTCCATCCGGAGTTCCTGCAGGGACGCACGGTGGTCATCGGATGTCCCAAGTTCGACGACATCGGCGGGTATGTGCGCAAGCTGACGGACATCCTGGCTGCCAACGACATCCGCTCCATCACCGTGCTCCACATGGAGGTGCCCTGCTGCTTCAGTCTGGCTCAGGCGGCCCGGCAGGCCGTGCTGAAAGCGGGAAAGCAGGTCCCCGTGCACGTGAAGATGGTGGGAATCCGGGGAGAGATCCTGGAACCGGTCTTCGGGTCCTGACTCAGTCTGCGGCCGGGGCGCCGGCCCCGGCCAGACACCCCTCCAGAGGCCAGCGCCGGACGTGCTCGATGGCGGAATGGGCGGTGAGGTCCAGGTGCACGGGCGTCACGGAGATGAGCCTCTGCCGGACCGCCAGCACATCCGTGCCCTCCTCCAGACCGTCCTCGGGCTCATCCCCACCCAGCCAGTAATACGTGCGGCCCACGGGGTCGCGGCGGGCCTCCACCCGCCCGGGATACCGCCGGATGCCCAGCCGCGTGACCACCACTCCCGATATCTCCTCCTCCGCAAGCGCGGGGACGTTGACGTTCAGGAACGCGCCGTCCGGAAGAGGACGCTGCAGCAGGATGTCAGCCAGCCTGCGGGCGAACCGGGCGGAGGGCCCATACACGTCCCCGTCCTCGTAAGTGGTGACGGAGATGGCGACGGACGGCACGCCGAATGCCGCTCCCTCCATCGCTCCCGCCACCGTCCCCGAATACGTCAGCTCCCATCCCAGATTGGCTCCCAGGTTGATGCCCGAGAACACCAGGTCGGGACGCCGGGGACACACGGCCCCGATGCCGATGTGCACGCAGTCCGTCGGAAGGCCGGAGGTGGACCACCCTTCCGAGCCGTCGGCCAGAGTCACCCGGTGCAGCCGCAGCGGCTTGTGCAGGGTGATGCCGTGCCCGCAGGCGCTCCGCCCGCGGTCCGGGGCGACGACATAGACCTCGCCCATGTCCTGCAGGGCCTGCTTCAGCTCGAGGATGCCACGGGAATGCACCCCGTCGTCGTTGGTGATGAGGATGACTCTGTCCACGACTGGCATTATAGCCGCCGGCAGGAATGGTCAACAAACCTGGCGGCGCGGCGAGCGAAAAGGGGCGGGCCTCTCGAGGCCCGCCCCGTGTATGAGGTGCCTGCGGAGCCGGATGGCTCCGCCCCGGAATTGGACTAGAATTTGTAGCCCACCGTCGCGAACAGTCCGCCGGCGTTGTCGCCGGTGACCTTGATGTAATGGTACTTCAGCTCGAAGTCCAGCACTTCGTTCAGCGGGATGCCGACAAAGGCGTTGTAGCCCAGGCGGGTCACGTCGTTGTAGGCGACGCCGGAATCAGCGCTCACGATGTAAGCGCCGATGCCCGCTCCCCAGTACCACGAACGAGCCCCGCGCCCCGCCGCATAGTTCTTCCAGTTCAGGGTCAGCGGGACGATGTTCAGGTCCGACTGCACCAGCCAGGAAGCCTCGCCGGTGATCAGGGCGCCGGTGTCCGCCATCTCGTTGATGACGCGCTCATAGCCGAATCCGAACCAGAGCGAGTCGGTCGCGTCGCGGACGTCGCCGTCGCCGGGCCAGAACACTCCCACCTTCACGGTGTTCGGCTTGGTGTCCTGGACGTTGAACCACCCCTGAGCGCTGGATGCTCCCGCCACTCCGAGGGCCAACACAGCAGCGAGTGTCAGGAAAGCCACTCTCTTCATCAGTCTCGCATCCTTTCGTTCGATGTTGCTCCGGGCCCCTGTACTCTCAAGGCCGGCCCGGGCCGGCGGTCGTCTCCGCCGCCGTTGCGCAGAGTCCTTCCGATGCTGCGTTTCCGGGGCTGCGCTTCCCCGGGAACCCTGATTCTGCCATATATCATACCCGCTTGCGGATTGTCCACCGCTTGGACCCGTTCAGGCGGCCTGCGGTTTCGCATAGCAGCAGGAATCGCCCGCTTCCTGCCTGCCGTTCGCACATCCCTCCGCGGCCCCAATCGCCACCGACACCCATTCGCAAAGCCTTGCGCTCAGCGCCCCGCTTGTGGTATCAGCCCCTTGAGAAGCCTGCTGCAGTCAGGCCGTCGTCCGGGAGGAGCCAGCAGACCCGCATGAGATTCCAGACCAGGGCCGTCCGGGCCGGCCAGATGCCCGATGCCGCCACCGGAGCGGTGGTCCCCCCGCTCTTCCAGAACGTCACGTTCGAGATGGACTCTCCGGGCGTTGCGCGCGGCTACGACTACGTCCGCACCGGGAGCCCCACGCGCACCGCGCTGGAGCAGGCCCTCGCGTCGCTGGAGGGAGCGCGTCACGCCGTCTGCTTCTCCAGCGGAATGGCCGCCGTGGCCGCTGTTGCGAGCCTGGTCGGCCCCGGCGACCACATCGTGTCGTCGCTGCATCTCTACGCCGGGACGCACCGGTTCTTCACGAAGGTCCTCTCGCGCTCCGGCATCGAGGTGTCCTTCGTGGAGACCGAGGACCCTGACGCTCTGCGCTCGGGAATCCGCGAGGACACGAGGCTCATCTGGCTGGAGACGCCCAGCAACCCGCTGGGGACCCTGACCGACATCGCGGCCGCCGCCGCGCTCGCCCGCGAGATGCCGGAGCGGCCGCTCGTGGTGGTGGATTCCACCATGGCGAGCCCCTTCTGCCAGCAGCCGCTCGCCCTGGGAGCGGACATCGTGCTCCACAGCACCACGAAGTATATCAGCGGCCATCTGGACGTCCTGGGAGGTGTGCTGGCTACGGACAGCGACGAGCTTCATCAGGCGCTGCAGGAATACCAGAACGCCTGCGGACCCACCCCGTCACCGTTCGACAACTGGCTCACCCTGCGGGGGCTGCGCACGCTGGGCATCCGGATGAAGGCGCACGAAGAGAACGCCCTCGCGGTGGCCCGAGTGCTGGAGGGGCACCCCGCGGTGGCGATGGTGTCCTACCCCGGTCTCGAGAGCTTCCCTCAGCGGGAGCTGGCTCTGCGCCAGATGTCGGGATTCTCGGGGATGGTGTGCGCGGAGCTGCGCGGCGGGGTCCCGGCGGTGCGGGAGTTCTGCTCGCGCCTGCAGATGTTCACCCTCGCCGAGAGCCTGGGCGGAGCGCAGTCGCTCATCTCCCATTCGGCCACCATGACCCACGCATCGCTCTCCCCGGAAGACCGGGCCGCTCAGGGCATCACGGACGGGCTGGTCCGGCTCTCCGTGGGGCTGGAGGACCGCGAAGACCTTGTGGAGGACGTCCGGCAGGCCCTGGACGCCCTCGAGTGCTACCTGTAGCGCCGCACGGTGAAGCGGTACAGGCGGATGCCGCGCGGCGAGGACAGGCCCGCCTTGGACAGACAGATGCTTAGCTGCTGCTCCGGCGTATCCACGCCCTCCAGGTCGGGCAGGAGCAGTCCCCGCCGGCCCTGACCCTCCACGATGAGCCCGAAGCGCTTCGGGTCGTGTCCGGCCAGGTCGGGGATGCTTTCGGGCGGGCTCAGCACGTCCACCGAGTAGGTGAGCCAGGGGAGCTCCTCTTCGGAGACGGGCAGGAAACGCGGGTCTCTGGTGCCGGCTGAGATGGCATTGGCGATGATCTCGGCCGCCAGCGAGCTCTCGACAGGCTCGATGGTGCCGATGCAGCCCCGCAGGACTCCGTCCTTCTTCAGAGAGACGAAGCACGCGGCCGGGCGCATCATCTCCTCCGGGAGCCCCTCGGGGACCGGGATGACGCGTCCGCTGCGGACATACTCCTCGAGCGACGCCCGCGCCAGACGCGCGTGGATCGAGGACGGTCCGGCGGCGCTCATCGTCCGCTTCCCCGTGCCCGGACGCCATTCTCCGGGCGCTCGAGCCTGACCCGCTGGCCCACGCGGGGCTCCGTGCCGCTCATCAGGCGGACCAGGTTCGGGCGGTGCTTGACGAGGATGAAACCGGCCCCCAGCAGCCCGAGATACAGGTACTCCTGCGGCACCGGACGTCCCCAGTAGGTGTCCTGAAGACGGGAGGACAGCAGCATCAGCAGGGGGACGCTGATGCCCCCGACGATGGAGGCCACGGAGATGTAGCGGGTCACCACGACGACCAGCACCCAGAGGAAGAAGACCAGTCCGGCGATATGCGGAGCGATGGCGATGAGCACTCCCAGGCTGGTGGCCACTCCCTTGCCCCCCCGAAACCCGAGGAAGATGGAGAAGTTGTGGCCCAGGATGGACGCGAGAGCCACGCCCACCACCAGAAGCGGGTCCACATCCGGCAGCGACTGCGCGAACCAGACGGGCCCCAGACCCTTGGCGGCGTCCAGCAGGAAGCACAGCAGCGCCGCAGGCCATCCCAGCACGCGCAGGACGTTCGTGGCGCCGATGTTCCCGCTGCCGTACTTCCGGATGTCCACGCGCTTCCAGGCGAAGCCGATGAGCAGCGCGAACGGGATAGACCCGATGAGATAGGCCCCGGCAAGAACCAGCCCCACCGTGCTAGCGGCCACGTCGCCCTCCCTTCCCCGGAGCCACCGGGTCCAGTTCGCCGCGGGCCCGCTTCACTTGCAGCACCACCGGCGTCCCGGCAAACCCGAACTGAGCGCGAAGCTGATTGACGAGGTAGCGCTCGTAGGAGAAATGCATCAGCGCGGGGTCGTTCACGAAGACCGTCACGGTGGGCGGCCGCACGCGGCTCATCGTCGCATAGTAGACCTTCAGGTCGCGCCCCTTCCGCGTGAGAGGGCGGCTGTCCACCCATTCGCGCATCAGACGGTTCAACTCACCCGTGGGGATGCGGCGATTGTAATTGTCGTAGGCCACCATCGCGCAGTCGATCGCCACGTCCATCCCCTTGCGCTGCACCGCGGACGTGAACGCCACGGGAGCGTAGTCCAGAAACGGCATCTCGTCCCGGATGAGGCGCTCCATCTCCCGTCGCGCCCGGGGCGAGCGGTCCGGGGCGAGGTCCCACTTGTTCACCACCACGACGCAGGCCAGCCCGGCGTCCCGCGTGTAGCCCGCGACCCGCTTGTCCCCGTCCGTCAGCCCCGCCGACGCATCGATGACGAGCAGCGCCACATCCGAGCGCTCCATCGCTCTCATCGCCCGCAGGGCGGAATAGTATTCCACAGAGCCCTGCACCTTCCCCGCCCGCTTGATGCCCGCCGTATCGATGAACACCAGGCTGCGCCCCTGCCATTCGAACGGCGTATCGACGGCGTCGCGGGTGGTCCCGGCGATGTCGGAGACGATGACGCGCTCCTCGCCCAGCACTGCGTTGATGAAGGAGGATTTGCCCACGTTGGGTCGGCCCACCACGGCCAGCCGGACCGTGGTCTCGTCGTAGTCCGGGGCGCCGTCCGATTCGGGCAGCTGCTCCACGACGGCGTCGAGCAGGTCGGCCACGCCCCGTCCGTGATGGGCGGAGACGGGGAACATCCCGGCGAAGCCCATCGTGTGGAACTCCGCGGCGGCCGCCTCGCGGGAGGCATCGTCCACCTTGTTCGCCGCCACAAAGACCGGCTTGCGGCTCCGTCTCAGGTGCTCTGCGAGGTCGTGGTCCGCTCCGGTGAGCCCCTCCTCCACATCGGCGACCAGGATGATGACGTCGGCCTCGTCCATCGCCATCTGCGCCTGCTCCACGATGCGGCCGCGCAGCGGGTCGTCGTCGCCCCACAGGATGCCGCCCGTGTCCGTCACCACGAACTGGCGGCCGCGCCACTCGGCGGGGGCGTAGATGCGGTCGCGCGTGACGCCCGGCACATCCTCCACGATGGCCACGCGCCTGCCTATCAGGCGGTTGAACAGGGTGGACTTCCCGACGTTGGGTCGGCCCACGATCGCGACGACCGGCTTTGCCATGGCACTGCTGACCTCAGGCGGCGCCGCGAAGACGGCGGACGCCGCACCTCCGGAGCCAGCCCCCACTGGTCCGTCAGCATTCTACCATGGGCGGCATCGCCGCGGTGAGCGGCCGGGCGACAGCCCTGCGCCGGCCCGGAGGCCGTGTTGACGGCGCGCAGGCAGGATTGCGGCCGCTGCGGGGGGAAATCCCTCCGCGGCGGCCGATGCGGACGGAGCCGCAGAGCACGGAGGTCAGGCGTGGCGTTTCTGGATGAGGTGGTGGAGCAGCCCGCGGTTCTGCGGGAGCTGGTGGAGTTCTACGGCAGGCGCGAGGGGCGCGCGCTCCTCGCAGGCGCCCGGACGGTGGCCGGCGTCTGCCCCCGGAGCTACCTGTTCACAGGGATGGGCACGTCGGAGCACGCGGCGCACGCGGTGGCGGACCGTCTGGCGGAGGCCTCAGGCGTGCCTGTCGTCATCAGGGATGCGGGCGAACTGCTCCACTACGGACTCAGGACCATCAGCTTCCACGACGCGGTCATCGCCATCTCGCAATCCGGAGAAAGCATCGAGACGCGCAGGGTGGTGGAGGCGCTGAAGGGCCACCCGCGGGTCATCGCCGTCACGAACGACCCGGAGAGCACCATCGCCCGGATGGCCCGCGTCAATCTGCCGATGCTGGCCGGCGCGGAGGTCTCCATCTCCACGAAGACCTACTCCAACACGCTGGCCCTCCTGGCTCTTCTGCCGGAGGCGCTGACGGGCCGGGACACGGCGGCCACCCTGGGGTCGCTGGAGGGCATCGCGGCCCAGCTGTACGAGTGGACCGGTCGGCGCGCGCCCGAAGCGAAGGCCGCGGCACGCTCCCTCGCGGATTCTGGGACTCTGACCTTCGTGGCCAGAGGGCCCTCGATGGCCGCCGCGCGCCAGGCGGCGCTGACGTTCCAGGAGGGGGTCCACATCCACACCTGCGCCGTCACGGGAGGAGCCTTCCGGCACGGTCCGATGGAGATGGTCGGGCCGGACAGCCCGGTGGTGTTCTTCGCGGACGGGACTGCTCCCGGCGACCTTGTCCGGAAGATGGCCGCCGAGACAGCGTCTCTCGGCGCCCGGACGGTCCTCATCACCGCCAAGCCGTCCGAGTCCGGCGGGCGGGTGACGGTCCTGCACATCCCCTGCCCCGAGCCCGCGCTGTTCCCCCTTGCCTGCTGCATCGCGCAGGAGCTGATTCTCGAACAGATGGCCAGCGACCGGGGACTGGTCGCCGGGGAGTTCCGCCGCTCCGGCAAGGTGACATCCGTCGAGTGACCTGGCGCTCCGTCAGGGCAGCTGACGGTGCGTGCCGTCGCACATCGGCTGGTTGGCGGTATGCTTGCAGCGGCAGAGAGCGACGCTGCGCTCCGCTTCGATGGTAAACTCCAGCGGAGTGAAGTCCGTCCCCTCGTGGGAACCGTCGCAGAAGGGCTGGTCCTTGGACAGACCGCAGCGGCACCAGTAATAGGTGCCCGGCTCAAGACGCATGACGGACGGGCTGCGTTCGGCGATGACGGGATCGGCCATGGTGTTGTGCCTCCTTTTGTGAGTCGTGCAGTCCGAGGGAGCGTCGGTCCCTCGCAGAAAGAGAACTGCGGAACGGGCCGCCCGGTTCCTGCGCCGCGCGCGGATGACAGCGGGACGGCAGGGAGTACGGGGCGCAGGGTCGAACAAATGGCCAGAAACGAACGGGGAGAGCGCGACGTGTCAGACGTTTTCGAAGTCATCGGGCGCGCCGGCGTGGTGCCGGTGGTGGTCGCATCCAGCGAAGAGGAAGCGCTGGAGACCTGCAGGGCGCTGGAGCGCGGCGGACTTTCCGTCGCGGAGATAACCTTCCGCACGGCAGCCGCCGCAGCCGCCATCGCCCGCGTCCGCAGGGAGATGCCCGGGATGCTTGTGGGCGCCGGGACGGTGCTGACGGTGGAGTCGGCGCGGCAGGCTCTGGAAGCCGGGGCGGCATTCCTCGTGAGCCCCGGGTTCAGCCGTAGCGTGGTCCGGTTCGCGCAGGAGAACGGAACGCCCGTCCTTCCCGGCTGCAGCAACCCCTCCGACCTGATGGCGGCCGTGGAG
>FWWL01003497.1_pt1 | contig 28501 bp, 24 predicted proteins | sample 2228331 | NCBI WGS metagenome assembly FWWL01 (sample SAMEA103939775, study PRJEB20133) | metagenome
ACCTGATGGGCCGAGACCTCAGGCTCCAGGTAGTAGCCGGGGCCGCCCCGCCCATCCCCAACCGGGTCGCCGCCCTGGGCGAGCTCGCCCTTAATGACCCGGGAGAAGGTCGTGCCGTTGTAGAAGCCGTCCCGGGCCAGGAACACGAAGTTGTTAACGGTTTTCGGGGCGTCCTGGGCAAACAGCACCGCCCGGACCGGGCCCTTTTCGGTCTCGATGGTTGCGTAGTACGTCTTGGTCGGGTCGATGACCATCGGCGGGGGCGCCGAGTAGGTCCGGCGGGGAGCCAGGGTCGGGGCCGGGGCTGCCTGGGGTCCGGCGGGCCCGTTCTGGTTCCGCCCGAAAAGTAGCGACTGGACCTGGGGCCCCACGACGAAGATGACGACCAGGCTTAACCCCCAGAAGAGCAGCGTCGTGATGAAAAACGACCGCCAGTCGAACTGCCGTCGGGGAGACCGGGCCTGACCGGCCCGGTCCCGAGTAGTCGGCCGGGGCGGTGCCACCGTAACAACCCCCCGCTTAAGGCGCAGTTTTTCACGCTCCCGGGCGGCCTCCCGCCTGGCACGCTTGGAACGGGACACGACCCAACTCCTCCCTCGGTTTCGGATAAAAACTTTGAGGCGTCCGAAACTTGCGGACGCCTCGTTGGGGTACCCCCGGCGGGACTCGAACCCACGCCACCGGCTCCGGAGGCCGGTGCTCTATCCAGCTGAGCTACGGGGGCGTTTCCGCCTATATTATAACACGGCCGTTCAAGGGTCGCAGGCCTGGGGCCGGGACTCCCAGCCGTGGGCCCGGTTCCGGGTTGTCCTCAGCCTGGATGTTATAATCACCAGTGGTAAACCTTTGACCCGAAAGGAGGTGAGAGCTGGCCGATGGGTTCCGTCCTGAAGTGGCGGCGCCGCAAGATGAACCGCCACCAGTATAAAAAGCGTCTCCGGAAGAACCGCTACAAGAAGAAGAACAAATAATCACCGCCGCGGCCTCATCCTGACCGGGCAGCCACCGTTACGTTCAGCCCTGCCCATTAAATTTCCCCGGGTGGGCCGAACGTAACTTCCGCACTTCTGGGGATGGGAGGTTTCAGTGCCAAAAACGCTGGGGGCGTCCGGGGGTTTAACATCGCCGTCATCCGCTCCGCCGATAAGGGCGCAACCTCGTCCGGGCCGATAATCGTCAGCAAGCAGGTCCTGTTCGACGTTGTCCGGGAACCGGGTCACGCCGCAGTCCTTTGACATGCGGGGTGTGCCGTTTGCCGGCGGCTACTTCGTCGGCGACTATGAGGGCCTGGCCAGCGCCGGGAGCAGCTTCCTGCCGTTCTTTGTCCAGGTCAACACGGCCAACCCAGCGAACCGGACCGACGTTTTCGCCGCCGACTGACGGCCCGGGCGGGCTATAATTATAGACCGCCGATGGGTCTGCTTTTCGCCCTGGCAACGGCCGTATTCTGGGGTTCCGTGGCCGTCGTCGCCGCCCGGGGAATGGACCGGGTAAGCCCCTCGGTGGCAAGCTTCGTCTCGAATCTGGCTGCCCTGGTCGTTTTCTTCCCCGTTGTGGCCGCCGCCGGCGAGCTTGGGACTCTGGTTTCGGACTGGCGGCCCTGGGTCTACTTCGGGGTCGCCGGAATCTTCAGCTACGTCCTGGGCCGCACCCTCTATTACCTGGCGATGGCCGACCTCGGCCCGAGCCGGGCGACGGCCATCAGCGGCATCTCCATCCTGGTGGCGCCGCTAATAGCCATCGTCTTTCTCGGTGAGCCGCTGCGCCCGGCGGTTGTAGTCGGGGTCGGCCTGGTGGCCGTCGGAGTCTACCTGGTCGGCAGGTCTCTGTGAGGGGCCTCGTCATCGGCCTGGTCGGGGCAGTTATCTGGGGCTTTACGCCGACGGTCGTTAAGCTCGGCCTCGCCGCCGGCGTCTCGCCCCTGGCCGGCACGTTCATGTCCATGGCAGTGGCCGTCCCGGTCCTGGGCGCGGTCCTTCTTGCCCTCGGCCGGCTGAACGACCTTGACAAGTTTGACTTAAAAACCCTGGCCCTCGTCGCCGTGGCCGGAATCGGGGCGATTCTCGGCGTAATCTGCTATTACCAGGCCCTCAGCCTGGAGCCGGTCGCCCGGGTCGTGGCGGTTGCCAACACCGCGCCGTTTTTCACCATGCTGGTCGCCCGGCTCTTCGACCCGAAGGAGCGGGTGAACCGGGCGGCGGTGGTGGGGACCGCCCTCATTTTTCTAGGCCTCACCCTGGCCGTCCTTGGTTGAGGGTCGTCCCACCGCCCAGAGAAGGGCCTCGTCCTCCGGCGGCCGCTTCTCAAGCTCGAGCACCTTCAGCCGAAAAAGGGCCTCCTCCAGAAGCCGGCGGTTGGCGGCAATCAGGTCGGCGGCCAGCCCCACCAGGCCGACCTGGAACGCAATAACCAGGAGGACCCCCGAGAGGACCAGCGACTGGATGTGGCCGCCGCCCTGGCCCACGGCAAAGAAATAAAGAAAGCGCCCGATTCCGACCAGCCCGGCGATGGCCAGGAGGGCCGCAATGGCCCCGAAGACCTTCAGGGGCTCGTGCATGGCGTAGACCCGGACCAGGGTGAGGCCCGACTGGAGCAGGTAGTCGGCCAGGCTCCGCATCAGCCGGGACGGGCGGGTCGGTGGATTCGTAAAGATGGGCACCGACTCCACCGCCAGCCGGTGATGGCCGGCCTGGATCAGGGTCTCCAGGGTGTAACTGTAACGGGAAACGACCTGGAGGCGCAGGGCCGCCTCCCGGGAGTAGGCCCGGAAGCCGCTCGGGGCGTCGTTTACCGGCAGGCGGCTCAGGGAGCTTACGACCCGGCTGCCGGCCTGCTGGAGGAGGCGGCGCAGGCCCCGGAAATTCGGGTTGATTTTAACCTGGCGGTCGCCGATGACGATGTCGGCCCGCCGCTTGAGGATCGGCTCGATGAGGCGGGGGATCTCGGCCTGGGGATACTGGTTGTCGGCGTCGGTGTTCACGATGATGTCCGCCCCGAGCCGCAGGGCAAAGTCGATGCCGGTCTGGAAGGCGGCGGCCAGGCCCCGGTTCACCGGGTGGCGAAGCACATAGTCGGCCCCGGCGGCGGCCGCCACCGCCGCCGTATCGTCGGTCGAGCCGTCGTCAATTACGACAACCAGGACCTCGTCAACGCCCGGAATCCGGCGCGGCACGGTCCGGATAACGTCGGGGAGGGTCTTCGCCTCGTTGTAGGCCGGAACCTGAACGACAAGCCGCATACAGCCGCCCGTCCAATTATAAGTCCCCGCTTGCCGCCGGCGGTGGTATAATATCGGCGACAACCGAATATCCAGCAGGCCCCAGCGGGAGCCCGGGGTGCGCCGGGCTGAGAGGGCAACCTGGGCCGGTGTCCGGTCGAAAACCCGGCCCGCCGTTGCCGACCGTCCGAACCTGATCTGGGTAATGCCAGCGGAGGGAGTGGGCTGCCGTCGGCTCACGCCTTTGCCGCCACCTTCAGGTCAGGTGGCGTTTCTTATTCGCCCCCGGTCCTCCCGCCTGCGGGCCCGCCGGATAAATCCCGATAGGAGGTCAGCGGTCATGGCGGTCCTTGCCGAGCAGGCCCGAGAATTCGGAATCCAGCCCATCCCCGAGCGGTTCCGGGTTCTCCGGTTCGTCGACAACTTCGTCCTCTGGTTCGACCTGGGCATCAGCTTCCTGGTGATGGTTGTCGGCATGTTCCTGGTACCGGGCCTGAGCCTGCCCCAGGCCCTCTTAGCCATCCTGGTGGGGGCCGTTATCGGCAACTTCCTGCTGGGGGTGGCGGCAACCACCGGGGCGGCCACCGGCATCCCGACGATGGTCCTTATGCGGCCCCTGCTGGGCATCCGGGGCTCGTACCTGCCAACGGTCCTCAACGTTCTCCAGCTCATTGGCTGGGCAACTTTCGAAGTCATCGTCATGGCCCAGGCGGCAAACGCCCTGAGCGTCCGGCTTTTCGGCTTTGACAATTACCCGCTCTGGGTCGTCTTCTTCGCCGTCCTGACCACCCTCATGGCCATCGGCGGCCCCATCGTGGTTGTCAAGCAGTACATGGAGAAGTTCGCCTTCTGGGCGGTGCTGCTCACCACCGCCTGGCTTACGGCCGCCGTTCTGCTCAATTACGACATCCGGGAGTGGTGGACCCGGCCGGGGACCGGCGAGATGACCTTCTGGCTTGCGGTTGACCTGGTCATCGCGATGCCGATCTCGTGGTTCCCGCTGGTGGCCGATTACAGCCGGTTCGCCCGCAGCCGGGCCGAGGCCGGCTGGGGCACGGGCCTCGGGTACTTCATCCCCCACGCCTGGTTCTACGCCCTGGGGGCCCTGCTCACCCTGGCGGCGGGGGTTGCGGTTGACCCGAACGCCCCGATTGCCCCCCTCATTTCGGCCATCGCCGGCCTGACCGCCGGCTGGGTTGCCCTCCTCGTGCTCCTGGTGGATGAGACCGACGAGGGCTTCGCCAACATCTACTCGACGGCCGTCTCCCTCCAGAACCTCTTCCCCCAGGTCGGCCAGCGGACCTTTGCGCTGGCGGTCGGCCTGATTGTCCTGGTCCTGGGGCTCACAATCCCCCTCGTCCAGTACGAGAGCTTCCTGCTCCTGATCGGGTCGTTCTTCGTGCCGCTGCTGGGGGCCCTGCTCGCCGACTACTTCATCCTGCGTCGGGGCCGCTACGACGTCGATGAGGTCTACCGGGTTGGCGGCCGCTACTGGTACCGGGGCGGGTTCAACTGGGTTGCCGTCGCCGTCTGGGCCGTCGGGGTCGCCGTTTACCTGGCGATTTCGGGCTTGCCGGCCCTGAATCTGCCCGGCCTGGCCCCCTGGCTCGGGGCAACCCTGCCGAGCCTGGCCGTTTCGTTCGCCCTTTACCTGGTCCTCGGCCGGCTCGTAGCGGCTAAAAACTAACCCGGCCGCCTCAGTCTACCAGGCCGGCTACAATCCGGTCGACGGGCGGGTACGGGTAAGTGTAGCCGGAGACGACGTCGACGATGGTCGGCACCTCCCGGCTCGCCTTGAGGGCCCGGTCGATGACGGCCGGCAGGTCGGCCGGGTCCTCAACCCGGAATCCGGCCGCCCCGAAGGCCTCGGCGTAGCGGGCAAAATCCGGGGTGTAAAGGTCCGAGGCGTACGCCCGCTCGAACCGGTCCCGCTGCATCTTGTAAATCATCCCGTACTGGGAGTCGTTCATGACCAGCAGCAGGATGTTTGCCCGCTCCTGAACGGCGGTGGCAAAGTCGTTATCCGACATCAAGAAGCAGCCGTCCCCGGTGACGCCGACCACCTGCCGCCCCGGGTAGACGAGCTTGGCCGCAATCGCCCCCGGCAGCGCAAACCCCATCTCGGCCCAGCGACCGACCACCTGAAGGCTGTCGGGCCGGCGGACCCGGGCAAGCTGGTTCCCCCAGACGCTGTGGACGCCGACGTCGGTGACCACGATTGCGTCTTCGTCGAGCCGGTCGAAAAGCTCCTTCACGGCCAGGCCGAAGTGAATCGGCCGGGCCTGCCGGTAGTTTTCAAGGTCGGCCGCCAGCCCTGCCCGCAGGGTCTGCCGGTAGCGCCCGATTAGTTCAACCAGGGCCGGGTCGGGGTCCCGCCGGAACTCGCCCAGCTCCCGGAGCAGCGCCCGCAGGAAAAGCCGGTTATCGCAGACCTGGGCGGCGGCCGCCTGGGCGGGCAGGTTCGATTCGTGGTCAAAGCCGATAAACACAAAGTCGGCGGGGGCGGCCTCCGCAATCACCTCGGCCTGCTGGGTCCCCATCCGGAGGCCGACAGCCAGCACGGCGTCGGCCTTCCGGAAGATGCTTGCCGGGAACGGGTCCCGGCCGAACGCGCCCAGGACCAGCACCCCGACGTAGAGGGGATGGTCTTCGGTCAGGGCGCCGTAGCCGTCGCCGGTGATTACCACCGGCGCCCCGACCCGGGCGGCCAGCTCGCCCACCTCGGCCTGGGCCCGGCCCCGCACGACCCCGGCCCCGCAGCAGATAACCGGCCGCCGGGCCCGGCGCAGGATTTCGGCCGCCGTCCGCACCACCGCAGGGTCCGGGTGCCGGCGCCTGACCCGGGCCGGGCGGTACTCGGGGAATTCGGCCGGTTCGCCCTGCAGGATGTCCCAGGGGATCTCGATGTGGGTCGGGCCCGTCCGGCCCGAGCGGGCGATGGCAAACGCCCGCCGGACCGCCTCGGGAAGCTCCTCCCGTCGCCTGACCCGGTAAGACCACTTGGTTATCGGCCGAAACATCCTGGCCGTAAAATCCGGGTCGTCCACGGCGTGGAGGCCCTCCTTATAGTCGTTGGTGAGGGGCGAGCCGGTGATGCTTACCAGGGGCGTGGCGGTCGTGTAGGCCTGGGCGACCGCCGACATGGAGTTGATCGCCCCGGGGCCGGCCGTGGCCAGGTAAACCCCGGGCCGGCCGGTGAGCCGCCCGTACATCTCGGCCATCCAGGCGGCGTTGTTCTCGTGCTTGCAGGTTACGTGGCGGATGCGGTCCCGAAAGTCCGCCAGGCCGTCGTAGATGTCGAGAATGTGCGACCCCGGAATGCCGAAGACCAGGTCGACCCCCTCGGCGACCAGGGCCTCGGCGATAAGCTGCCCGGCCCGCCGCGGCCGGTACGCCACCCCTTCGTGAGCCCGAGCCTGAACCCGTACCATCCTGAGCGACCTCCTTCCGAACTTACCACCGGATATTAGCCGATATCTGCCAGGCTGGTCAAAGAATTGCACTAACTGAAATTAAATGCCGGTGGAAAGGGCCGGGGCCGAAGGCCCATAATCTTGTGAATCCAACTGTGCGGAGGTCCGGATGAGCGAGCTATGGCCAAAGATTGCCGATTACATTGAAGTGAACGTTGAGCGGGCGATTGGGGAGCTTACGGAGCTTTGCCGCCAGCCGTCGGTGGCCGCCCAGGGCCTCGGGATGGCCGAATGCGCCGAGCTGGTCAGAAACCTGCTCGAGCGCCGGGGCATCCGGGCCACCCTCATGCCCACCGGAGGCTACCCGGTCGTCTACGGCTTCGGCCAGGGCCGGACCCAAAAGACCCTGATCTTCTACAACCACTATGATGTCCAGCCGCCCGAGCCTTTGGAGCTTTGGGAAAGCCCGCCCTTTGAGCCCCAGGTCCGGGACGGCAAGTTCTACGCCCGGGGCGCCGCCGACGACAAGGGCCACATCATCAGCCGGCTCTTCGCCCTCGACGCCGTGCTGGCCGCCTGCGGCGAGCTTCCCTGCAACATCAAGTTCGTCATCGAGGGCGAAGAAGAGATCGGCTCGCCGAATCTGACCGAATTTATCCGGGCGAACCGGGACCTTCTTAAAGGCGACGCCTGCATCTGGGAGTCGGGCCGGGTAAACTACGCCGGCCAGCCGACCATAACCCTCGGGATGCGGGGTATTTGCTACGTGGAGCTCCGGGTTCGGACGGCCCGGGTGGATGCCCATTCGGGCCTGGGCGGCTCGATTTTCCCCAATGCGGCCTGGCGGCTCGTCTGGGCCCTCTCAACCCTTAAGGACCCGGACGAGCAGATTAAAATCCCGGGCTTTTATGATGCCGTAAAGCCCCCAACCGAACGGGACCTGGAGCTTCTGGCCGGGCTTCCGGATGAGTCCGAGCAGATTAAGGCCACCTACGGGCTTAAGGGCTTCCTGCGGGGCCTGAGCGGGGTCGAGCTCAGGCGTGCGGCCGTCTTTGAGCCGACCTGCACCATCTGCGGGTTAAGTTCGGGCTATCAGGGTCCGGGGACCAAGACGGTCCTTCCGGCTGAGGCGATGGCCAAGGTCGATTTTCGGCTGGTGCCCGAGCAGGACCCCTTTGACATCTTCGAAAAGCTCAAGGCCCACCTTAAGGCCCAGGGCTTTGACGATATCGAGGTTGAGCTCCTTTCGGCCGAGCATCCGGCCCGGGTCGACCCCGATGACCCGTTCGTCCGGCTCACCGTCGACGCCGCCCGGGAAGTCTACGGCAAGGAGCCGGTCATCGCGCCGATGACCGGGGGGTCGGGCCCGATCTACCCGTTCGTTAAATACCTGGAAGTTCCGGTCAGCAATTCGGGCGTGGGCTACCCGGGCAGCCGGGCCCACGCCCCGAACGAGCACATCCGGCTTGAGGACTTTATCCTGGGCACGAAGCATACGGCCCGGGTCATCCAGAAATTTGCCGGGTTGGACTAACCTGTTCGGGGAGTTTGACGCACCGGCCGGCCTTTTCCTGCTGGCCTATCTGGTCGGCTCGGTGCCCACCGCCCAGCTCGTGGCCCGGGCCTTTGGCCGCAAGGACCTGCGGTCGGTGGGGAGCCGGACGGTGAGCGCAACCGGGGTCTACTACCACGTGAGCCCGTGGCTTTTCTGGCCGGTCGCGGCCGTCGACATCCTTAAGGTTGCGTTTGTCACCTGGCTCGGCCTTGGGCTGGGGGCGGGGCGGGGGGTGGCGGCGGCCGCCGGCCTCACCGCCGTCGTCGGCCACTGCTGGCCGGTCTGGCTCGGCTTCCGCGGCGGGCGGGGGGTCACCGGCTTCCTGGGCCTCTGGCTGGTCCTCTTCCCGCCCGGCGCCCTCTGGCTCCTCGCCGGCCTGGTCCTCGGCCGGCTGGGGCTGCTCATCCAGACGGCGGCCGGCACCCTGGTGGCCCTGGCAACCTGGCCGCTGGTTCTGACCGTCCTCGGCCTGGCCCCGGACCTGGTGCTCACGGCCTGGGCCTGCCTGGGCCTGACCGTTCTCAAGCGGCTCGAGGCGAACCGTCTCGGCCTCCCGGCAGACCCGGCCGCCCGCCGGCGGGTGCTCCTTAACCGGCTCCTCTGGGACCGGGATGTCGGCCCCCGGGAGCCGTGGGTGCAGCGTTAGTGGCAAGATCTACCTGGTGGACACGTTAATGGGAGGGGGTGGGGTCTCGTGAGCCTGCTGGACCCGGTGCTGGTCCTCTTCGGCTACCTGGTCGGGGGCATCCCGACCGGCCTCTTACTGGTTCGGGCGGTGAAGGGGGTGGACATCCGCCGCTACGGCAGCGGCAACATCGGCACCGCCAACGTCATTCGGGTGGCCGGGCCCTGGGCCGGGGCGGCGGTTTTCGTGGCCGACTTCCTGAAGGGCCTCGTCCCGGTCCTCATTGCCCGGGAGCTTACCGGCCTGCCCGTTTCCGAGGCCCTGGCCGGCCTGGCGGCCGTCTGCGGCCACTGCTGGCCGGTCTACCTGGGGTTCCGGGGCGGGCGGGGGGTGGCGACCGGGGTCGGCGCCCTGGCGGCGGTTGCGCCCCTTTTTGCCCTCGCCGGCATCCTCACCTGGGTCGTGGTCGCCGCCGTCACCCGCTACGCCTCGGCGGCGTCGATGGCCGGCCTGGGGGTCGCCGTCGGGCTCTTCATCGCCGGCACCCTGGCCGGTTGCCCTACCTGGTGTTGGTGGTGGGCGGGGCGGCGGTGATCCTCTGGCGCCACCGGGAAAATATCGGCCGGCTCCTCCGGGGCGAGGAGCGCCGGCTGAGCCCGCCGGGAACCCGGTCTTGAAAGCCGCCGGTCCCGGGCTTTATCTTCTGAACTGATGTTTACGCCCGTCTACCAGCAGTACCGGCGCCTCAAACAACAGTATCCGGACTGCATCCTCCTGTTCCAGCTGGGCGACTTCTACGAAACGTTCGAGGAGGACGCCCGCATCGTCAGCCAGGTCTGCGACGTCGTGCTTACCTCCCGCGAGTTCGGCAAGGGCCACCGCCTGCCCCTGGCCGGGGTGCCGGTCCGCTCGGCCGAACCCTACATCAGCAAGCTGGTTGAGGCCGGCTACAAGGTCGCCATCTGCCAGCAGACCGCTCCGGTCGGCCGGCCCGGCCGCCAGCTCTTCGACCGGGAAGTTGTCCGGGTTGTTACGGCCGGCACCCTGCTCGAGGCCGGCCTGCTCGACGCCAAGGCGAATAACTACATTGCCGCCGTGGTGCCCGACCGGGACCAGGCCGGCCTGGCCTACGCCGACGTGAGCACCGGCGAGTTCGCCGCCACCCAGGACCGGCTGGCAACCATCGCCGCCGAGCTGGCCCGCCTTCAGCCGGCCGAGGTCCTGGTCGCCGAGGGCACCGAGCTGCCCGACCTGGAAAGCTTCCGGCTGACCAGGCTTGAAGAGTGGTCGTTCGGGTTTGACACGGCTGAAGAGACCCTGAAAGCCTACTACGGGGTGGCGTCCCTGGCCGGGTTTGGGCTGGGGAGTGCGCCCCTGGCCGTTCGGGCCGCCGGCGGCCTGCTCAAGTACCTCCAGGACACCCAGCGGGGCGCCCTTGGTCAGCTACGGCCCCTCAAAACCTACAGTCCCCACGACTACATGGTCCTGGACCCCCAGACCCGGCGCAACCTCGAAATCTTCCGGTCGAGCCGGTCGGGGTCAACCCGGGAGTCACTCTTATCGGTCCTCGACCTCACCCGGACGGCGATGGGCGGGCGGTTGCTGCGGGCCTGGCTCGGCCAGCCCCGGACTGACCTGCCGACCCTCAAGGCCCGGCTGGATGCGGTCGAGGCCCTCTACCGCCGGACCGGCCTCCGCCGGGAGCTCAGCTCCCTGCTCGGTAAGGTCGGCGACCTGGAACGGAGCGTCTACCGGGTCGGGGCCGGCCTGGCGGGTCCCCGGGAGCTGGCGGGGCTGCGGTCAAGCCTGGAAGTTGTCCCCCGGATTCGGGCCGCCCTGGGGGCCGCCGAGCCGGATGAAACCCTCCACCGGCTTGCCGCCGGCCTGGATGGGGTTCCGGAGCTGGTGGACCTGTTGCGCCGGGCCCTGGTGGACGACCCACCGGCCCAGGTCGCCGACGGCGGGTTTGTCCGGCCGGGATTCTCGGCCGAGCTGGATGAGCTTAACCGGGCCGCCCGCCAGGGCCGGCAGTTCCTGGCCGGCCTCGAGCGGGCCGAGCGGGACCGGACCGGCATCAAGACCCTGCGGGTCGGGTACAACAAGGTCTTCGGCTATTACCTGGAGGTCACCCACGCCGCCCTGAACCAGCCGTTCGGGCGGAGCGGGGATGGGCCGGCCGCCGGCCAGGCCACCCTGTTCGACGTTTTTGAGGCCGGGGGCTGCGGCTGCCGGACGGTTCGGGACCACCTGGAGCGCTGCCTCGGCTACATCCGCAAGCAGACCCTTGTAAACGCCGAACGGTACATCTCGCCCGAACTCAAAGAATACGAGTCGCTCATCTTAAATGCCCAGGAGCGCAGCCTCGAAATCGAGCGCCGGGTCTTTAACGACCTCTGCCAGGCGGTCAGAGACGCCGCCCCCAGGGTCCTCCAGACGGCCCAGGCCCTCGCCGAGCTGGACGTTTACACCGCCCTGGCCGAGGTGGCCGTCCGCCGCAACTACACCCGCCCGGAGCTGGACGAGGGCGACCGCATTGAAATCGTCGGCGGCCGGCACCCGGTCGTTGAGGCCCTGCTTCCTGACCGGCCGTTTGTCCCCAACGACACGTTTCTCGACAACAGTACCGACCAGATCCTGCTGATTACCGGGCCCAACATGGCCGGCAAGTCGACCTACCTGCGGCAGGTCGCCCTGATCGTGCTCATGGCCCAGGTCGGGAGCTTCGTTCCGGCCGAGCGGGCCCGCATCGGCCTGGTCGACCGGATCTTCAGCCGGATCGGGGCCCAGGACGAGATCGCCACCGGCCAGAGCACCTTCATGGTCGAGATGACCGAAACCGCCCTCATCCTGCGCCACGCCACCCCCCGCTCCCTGGTTATTCTCGACGAGATCGGCCGGGGAACCAGCACCTACGACGGCCTGGCCATCGCCCGGGCCGTCGTCGAGAAGCTCCACAACGACCCGGCCCTCGGCTGCAAGACCCTGTTCGCCACCCACTACCATGAGCTGACGGCCCTGGCCGACGAGCTGTCCCGGGTCAAAAACTACCGGATGGAGGTCCTGGAGGAAGGCGACCGGGTCGTCTTCCTCTACCGGGTCGTGCCGGGCGGGGCCGATAAAAGCTACGGCCTCCACGTGGCCCGGCTCGCCGGCATCCCGCCGGAGGTAGTCGCCCGGGCCCGGTCCCTCCTGCTGGAGCTGGAGGCCAACGGCCGGGCGGTGTCCCGGCCGCCGGTCGACACCGGTCAGGCCGGTCCTGAGCTGGACCCGGAGCTGGTGGGGCTTTTGCGGGAGGTCTGCGGCCTCGACCTGATGACGATGACCCCGATCGAGGCCCTCAACCGGCTTTATGCCCTCCAGCAGCGCCTTCAGGCCATTCTCGGCCGGCTCGACCCCGCCCGTCCTGCCCGACCGTCGGTTTAAGTGCCCCCGGTCCGGGCCGCAACCGGCCTTACCCGGCGGCACACGGCCGCCGGTCCTCTGGGGATATTATTAAGAGGATAACCAGCAGGGAGGTGCGATGTGAACGAGGCAGGAACTGCGGTTTATAAAAACGTCCTGGTTGAGTTTGCCCCGCCGCTGGCCTACGTCACCATGAACCGGCCCGAAAAGCGCAATGCCCTCTCCGTTGAGCATATGCTGGAGCTTACGGACTGTTTCCGTCAGGTCGGGCGGCGGCGGGATATCGCGGTGGTCATCCTTCGGGGGAATGGTCCGGCCTTCTGCGCCGGCCACGACCTCAACGAGCTTGTCGGCCGGACCGCGGGCTTTTACCGTTATGTTTTCGATGTTTGTACCGAACTGATGGACACGGTCCAGAGCATCCCCCAGCCGGTCATCGCCCAGGTCCACGGGGTTGCGACCGCCGCCGGCTGTCAGCTCGTGGCCAGTTGCGACCTGGCGGTGGCCGCCGAGAACGCCCGGTTTGCCACCCCGGGCGTCAAAATCGGTCTCTTCTGCTCAACGCCGATGGTAGCCGTAAGCCGCAACCTGCCGCGCAAGAAGGTCATGGAGATGCTGCTTACGGGCGAACCGATTTCGGCCCAGGAGGCGCTGCTTTACGGGCTGGTTAACCGGGTCGTGCCGGCCGAGGCCCTCGAGGCCGAGACCCGGGCGCTGGCGGAGAAGATTGCGGCCTCCAGCCCCTTTGTGGTCGGGCTTGGTAAGCAGGCCTTTTACCGCCAGCTCGATATGCCCCAGCCCCAGGCCTATGCCTACGCCCGGGAGGTCATGTCCTTAAATGCCCTGGCGGCTGACGCCCAGGAAGGGATCTGCGCTTTTCTGGAGAAGCGGCCGCCCCGCTGGCAGGGCGGATAAGGGGCCGTCAAACGCCCAGGTAGGTCCGGACTTCGGGGCTCTGCCGTAGCTCCTCGGCCGGGGCGACGTACCGGACCTGGCCCTTCTCCGGAACGTAGCCCCGGTCGGCCAGTTTCGGCTTTCGCGGCCTTAAATAATCACCCTGTTAGCCTTGAGCTGTTCGATCTGTTCCCAGTCGTAACCGAGCTCGAGCAGAATCAGTTCGGTATCCTGGCCCACCTCGGGCGCCGGACCCCGGATCTGCCCCGGCGTCCGCCGGAACCGGATGGGTGCCGCAACAACCTGGAACTCCTCCCCGCTGGAATGGCGCAACGTGGCAAAATAGCCGTTGGCGTGGGCCTGGGGGTCGGTAATGACCTCATCCAGGGTCTGGACCGGCGCCCAGATCGCACCCTCGGCATCCAGCAGCCGGCCCCACTCGGCCCGGGGCTTCGTGGCAAACCGCTCCTCGAAGATGCGGATAAGCTCCCGGCAGTTCTCCATCCGCCGGGCGTGGCTGTTAAACCGGGGGTCGTCGATAAGCTCGGCCAGGCCCAGGGCCCGGCACACCCCCGGCCAGAACGGGTCCGAAACCGGCATCACCAGCTGAATCCACTTGCCGTCCCCGGTCCGGTAGTAGTTAAACAGGGGGTTGGTAACTTCCCGCCGGGAGACCCGCTCAACATTGGCCCGCTCCCACAGGGCGGCGACCACATCCATCGACAGCACCCACAGGCCGGTGTGGAAGAGGGCGCAGTCGACCTGCTGGCCCAGGCCCGACTTCTCCCGCTCGTAAAGGGCCGTGGCCACCGCCGCCACGATGGCCAGCGACGTGGTGTGGTCGCCCATCCCCGGCCGCTGCTGGACCGGCGGCGCATCCGGCTCACCCAGAATCGCCATGATCCCCGACCGGGCCCAGAAGGCCGCATAGTCAAAGCCCGGCCGGTCCCGGTCCGGACCCTCCGGGCCGTAGCCGGTCAGGGCCACGTAGATGAGCCGGGGGTTCTCGGGCGCCAGGTCCTCGTAGCGGAGCCGGTAGCGCTCCCGGCGCCGGGGAATCAGGTTCGTGACCAGCACGTCCGACTGAAGGGCAAGCCGGCGGACGACCTCCTGGCCCTCGGGCCGGGAGAGGTCGACGGCAATGCTGCGCTTGCCCCGGTTGTCCTGCTCGATGGCCGGGTTAACGCCGCCGGTGTAGGGCACGACTCCCCGGGTGGAGGTGGTAATGCTGCGCATGGCGTCGCCGGTTTCCGGCGGCTCAACTTTGATGACGTCGGCGCCCAGCTCCGAAAGGATGGCGCAGGCCGACGGCCCGGCAACCCAGTTGGCAATCTCTAAAACTTTGATTCCCGCCAGCGGCCCGGACATCGTATACTCCAGCCATTCAGGTAAACAGACTGCTGACCGTGACCGGGTTCGGGGAAAATATAAACGTGGGGACCGCCTGGTGTCAAACCGACCGCGGCCACGAACCCCCCGGCGCCTGGACCGGCCCCTACGGGCAGGTGGCCGTCCGGCTCACCAGGGGCAGGAAGAGCCGGTTCGGCAGGGGCGGCACGGTAGAGGTCGGGGTTGGGGCCGCCGGACCGGAGTAAATCTGGAGGGTCGGCGGTTGGGCTCCCGGGATCGGACTGGTCCCGGTCCGGGCGTCCCGGGAGAAGAAAACCTTCTGGATGCCGGACACGAACGTGGTCGCCTTGACCATCAGCCCATGATTCTGATAGCCGCCGGTCCCGGCATCGAAGGCCCGCCAGGCCCGCACCAGCCCGGTGATGTCAAAGGCGCACGCCGAGGTGTCCCCGACCGTGACGGTGGCGTAGCTTTCGGCAAAGTTGTCGGCCATTTGACTCCAGGTGGTCGTTTCAACCCAGGGCTGGGTGACCCGGTGGATGCTGATGCTTAGCGGCTGGGGCGAATAGTCTCTGGCCTGCTGGTCCAGCGAGAGCCAGAGCAGGGCCTGCGTAATGCTTGTCGGGCTTATCGGCACCGTAGTCAGGGAGAACTGGATAAGGGCCCGCTCCTCGCCGAAGGAGCCGCCGTCTCCGACCCAGAGCCAGGGGGAGTCGCTTCCGCCGCTGTTGCTGTTCGGGGTCCCCGAGAAGATGGTTGTGTCCTGAATGGGCGTCAGGCTGGCCACCAGGTCCTGGGTGCGGATATCGGCCTGACTGTGGCCGGTGAGCAGCACGGCAAAGAACACGACGCCGATGGCCGGTCCGAAGACTAAAGCTGCCCGTCTATTCATAGCGCAGTGCCTCGATGGGATTTAGCCGGGCGGCCCGGGCCGCCGGATAGATGCCGAAGAAGAGGCCGATGAGGGCCGAAACTCCTACGGCCAGCAGGACGGCATCGGGGGCAACCGCCGTGGGAATTTTCTGGCCTTCGATGTCGATGCTGCTGATCACCCGGGAGAGGCCGAAGCCCAGCAGGATGCCCAGGAGGCCCCCGGCGACGCTGACCACCACCGCCTCGGTCAGGAACTGGAACATGATATCCCGGCGCCGGGCCCCCACGGCCTTGCGGATACCGATCTCCCGGGTCCGCTCGGTCACCGAGACGAGCATAATGTTCATGATGCCGATGCCCCCGACCACCAGGGAGATCCCGGCGATGGACCCCAGGAGCAGGGTGAAGATCCCCGTTACCTGGTTCGCCAGGGCCAGCATGTCTTCCTGGCTCCGGATGATAAAGTCGTCCTGGCTCACCCGGTGCCGCTGGCGGAGAACCGCGGCGATGGCGTCGATGGCCGCCCGCATCCGGTCCCGGTCGGCCACCTGGACGATGATGGTGTTAACCGTCGGCGAGCCGCCCCGGGCCGCCACCTGCCGGGTTACCGTCCGGTAGAACGTGGTCAGGGGGATAACCACCACGTCGTCCTCGTTGCCCAGGGCCCCGGCCCCCTTCCGGGCGAAGACGCCGACGACCCGGAACGTGGCCTGGCCGATCCGGATGGTCTGGTCGATGGGGTCGGACCCGGAAAAGAGCTGGTCGGCCACGTCGGCCCCCAGGACCGCGACCGGCGAGCCGGCCTCGAACTGCTGCTGGGTGAAGAAGTCGCCGGCGGCGAGCTGGTAGTTGCGGACCCACCAGTAGTCCGGGGTCGTGCCGATAATGCGGGTATTCCAGTTCGTGCCGTTGCCCACAACCTGCCGGAACGTCTGATTAAACGGAACCGCCGTCGTAATCATCGGCAGAAGCTCGGGCTCGTTCAGGAGGGCCACGGCGTCGTCGTAGGTCAGCGTCTGGGCCGAGCCGAACCCCAGGGCGAGACCGCCCTGCTGGACCTGGCCGGGGCCGATGAAGAGCAGGTTCGTGCCGATGTTCTGAATCCGGGCCGTGATCTGCTCGTTCGCTCCCCGGCCCACCGAGATCATTGCGATGACGGACCCGACGCCGATGACGATCCCGAGCACGGTGAGAAACGTCCGGAGGCGGTTGACCGAAAGGGCCTGGAGGGCCGTAATTGCCAGGTCAAGATACTTGGTCATGCCGGTTTCCTCCCCAATGCAGCTTCGGCATCCGTGGGGTTCAGGTTCGGCTCATCGTCGGTTATCAGGCCGTCCCGCATGCGGATGATCCGCCGGGTGTGGCGGGCGATGTCCAGCTCGTGGGTCACGATGATGACCGTTACCCCCCGCTCCCGGTTGAGCCGCTGAAGCACCGCCAGGATCTCGGCGCTCGAGCGGGAGTCCAGGTTGCCGGTGGGCTCGTCGGCCAGGATCAGGCTCGGGTCGTTGGCCAGGGCCCGGGCAATGGCCACCCGCTGCTGCTGGCCACCGGAAAGCTGGGTCGGCCGGTGGTCGAGCCGGTCACCCAGGCCGACCAGCTCCAGAAGTTCGACCGCCCGCCGCCGGCGGGCCGACCGGGGCAGCCCGGCGTAAACCATCGGCAGCTCGACCTGCTCGACGGCCCGCAGCCGGGGCAGGAGGTTAAAGCTCTGAAACACGAAACCGACCTTTCGGTTTCGGATGGCGGCCAGCTCGTCGTCCGAAAGCCGGCTCACGTCGGTTCCCTCGAGCAGGTAGCGGCCGGAGGTCGGCTGGTCAAGGCAACCGAGGATGTTCATCAGGGTCGATTTACCCGACCCCGACGGGCCCATGATCGCCACGAGTTCGCCCTGGTTGACCTCCAGACTCACCCCAGCCAGAGCCGTAACCTGGACCTGACCTAGACTGTAAACCTTCGTGACGTTTTGAAGCAGGATAACCGCCGGCATCTTAACGGCTCACCGGCCGCCCCCGGGCGGGCCGCCAAAGCCGCCGCCGAACCCGGTCGGAACCCGCGGCTGGACGGTCGTGGTGGCGGGGATAACGACCCGCTCACCCTCTTTAAGGCCCGAGACAATCTCGGTGAGCTGGTCGTTGCTCAGGCCGGTCTGGACCTCCCGCCGCTCGGTCCGACCCCCGTCAACCAGCACCTCGACGTAGCGGTTCCGGCCCTGGGTCCGGACCGCCCGGTTCGGCACGGCCAGGACGTTCTGGCGCTGGTCATAAATAATGCTCACCAGAACCGTCATGCCGGGCCGCAGCGGCAGCGGCTGCCCGGCCTGGGCCTGAATCTGAACCTGGACCTGGTAGTTAACCACACCCTGCTGGATGGTGGCCGTCGGCGCAATGGCCGCAACCTTGCCCTGGAACTGCTGGCCCGGCAGGTTGTCGCTGGTAATCCGGGCCTGCTGGCCCACCTTCACCTTGCCGATATCGGCCTCATCGATGTTCACGTCAACCCGCAGGGACGAAAGGTCGGTGAGCACCACCACCGGCCCGCCGGCCGTCGCCGTCTGCTCGCCAGGGTTAACATTAACCGCCGCCACGACCGCGTCGAACGGGGCCCGGAGCACGGCGTTGTCCAGGTTATTGCGGGCCTGCTGGAGGCTGGCTTCGGCCTGCCGGACCTGCTCCCTGGCAACCGCGATGTCATTCGGGTCCGGCCCCTGCAGCTTGAGCTCCAGCTGGGCCTTCGCCTGGGCCACGGCCGCCTCGGCGGCCTTCACGCTCGCCTGCTGGTCAAGGGCCTGCTGGAGCTGGTCAAGCTGCTGCTTGGCCTGGATCATGGCGGCCTCGGCCGCCTTGATCTGGCTCTGGTCGTTGAGCTGGGCCTTCTTCGCCTCCAGGGCCTGGCGGGCCTGCTCGACCTGCGCCTGGGCAGCCTTGATCTGGTCCTCCGTGGGGCCGGCTGTCCTGGCCTGGTAGGCGGCCAGGGCCGCCTGGTAGGCCGCCTGGGCCTGGGCCAGGGCCTTTGCTTCGGGCCGGTCGGCGGCATCCCGGCGGCCGGCGATCCGGTTGTAGGCCGCCTGGGCCTGGTCAAGCTGGGCCTGGGCCTGGTCGAGCTGGGCCTTGGCGGCGGCGACGTCGTTCGGGTTTGGCCCGGCCAGAAGCTGGTTGAGGCGGGCCACGGCCGCATCATACTGGGCCTGGAGGGCAGCCAGGTCCTGATTCGCCGTCGGCGGGTTGAGCAGGTTTTGGTACCTGGCCACGGCGGCCTCGTAGTTGGCCTGGGCGGCTTTAAGCTGCTCTTCGGTCGGCAGGGCGGCTTTGGCCGCCTCATACCTGGCAACGGCCGAGTCGTAGGCCGCCTGGAGGGACTGGATATCCTGTGGCTTCGGGGGTTGAAGGAGCTGCTGGAGCCTGGCGCGGGCGATGTTGACATTGGCCTCGGCCTGGGTTACCTGGGCCTGAAGGTCGGTGGTATCGAGGGCCGCCAGGGGGTCGCCTTGCTTGACCACATCCCCAACCTTGACGTAGACCTCTTTAACGATGCCGGAGGTTTTAAACGTGAGCCTGGCCTGGTTTGGGGCTGCCACCGTCCCGGAGGCGTTAACCGTGGCCAGGATATTGGTCCGCTGGACGGGAACCGTCTGGAGCTGGGCCGTCACGGCCGGCCGGTTGAGCACCCAGGTGTAGACCAGGTACCCGGCAACGGCCAGCAGCACGACGACAACGGCCGCCAGGAGCAGACGGTTGCCCCACAGCCGCTTCCAGAGGCCGTTGACCTTGTCGCCAAGGGTCGTCGGAACGTCAGCCATCTCAGGTTCTCCTCGCCAGCAGCTTCGGTTTGGTCCCATCCACCGCCGGGCGGTCAGGGACGGGGTGCCAGATGGCGAATTCAGTGCCGCTTTCAGGGTCGCTGTTAACCTGGATTATGCCGCCCTGGGCCTGAACTATCTCCTTGCTGATGGCCAGCCCGAGGCCGAGGCCGTGGTGGTTCCGGTGGTAGAACCGCTGGAAGATTTTGTCCCGGTCGGCCTCGGGAATAAACGAGCCGCTGTTAAAGACCCGAACCCAGACGCCCGGCCGCTGCTGATACGGTCCGGCCTCAACCGTCACCCGGACAACCCCGCCGTCCGGGGTATGCTGAACGGCATTTTTAAGCAGGTTCGTGAGGACCTGCTCGGTCCGGGTCGGGTCGACCAGGGCCTCGGCCGGCCCATCGGCCGCAAACTCGAAGCGGATGGTGCCGGCGGCATCCCGCTCGAACCGGCGCAGGCAGGTGCGGGCAAGCTCGGTCAGGTCGACCGGCTCGGGGTTAAACGGCACCTGGTTGGCCTCCAGCCGGGAAAGAAAGAGCAGGTCGTTTACGAGCCGGTCCATCCGGTCGGCCTCTTCGAGGATTATCCGCGCAACCTCGGCGACTTCGGCCGGGGAGCTTACGGCCTGCTCGGTCAGGGCCTGGGCGAACCCTTTGACCGAGGTGAGGGGCGTTCTGAGCTCGTGGGAGACGTCGGCCAGGAAGTTCTTAAGGGTCCGGTAGGAGCGGCTCACCTGCTGGCTCATTTCGTTAAACGCCTCGGCCAGCTGGACCGTCTCCCGGGTGCCCCGAACGGGCACCGTCTGGTCGAAGTCGCCGGCGGCCATCCGGGTGGCCGCCCGGGTGAGCTCGGCCAGGGGGCTGGCGATGGACCGGGCAAGGAGCCACGAGATGCCGGCCGAAACGGCCAGGGCGCCGAGTCCGGCCACCCCGAGGCTGGGCAGCAGGGTGAGCCAGCCGCCCCGCAGGTTCGAGTTCGGGGTCCCAACCGCCACGATGCTGGCGACGCCCCGGAACGGCCGGACCGAAACCGCCGGGACGACCGCAAAGGTGTGGCCCCAGGCCTCGACCCAGATGGTCCCGGCCGACCTGGTGGCCGAGGCCAGGTCGAGCTGACGGCCCTCGAACTCCCGCCCGGTATCGGCCACCACCCTGCCGCCCAGGTCCAGGATGAGCACGCGGATCCCGAGCTCGTTGGCGTCGTCCCCAATGAGCTCGGCAATGGCCGCGGGCGACTGGCCCTGACGCTCCAGGGCGGCTACCTGGACGGCCACGGGCCGGCTCAGCTCGGCGATCCGGGCCGCCCGGGCCTGGAACTGGTAATGCTGCAGGACCCACAGGAAACCGGCGCCGGCCAGTATCAGGCAGACGAAAATGACCAGGGTAAACGACAAAAAGAGCTTTGCCTGCAGCGTCATTCCCGCACTACAAGTTTATAACCCGCCCCCCGAACGGTTTGAATCTCGACCCGGCTGCCGGCAAGCTTCTGCCGCAGCCAGGCAATATGCACGTCCACCGTGCGGGTATCGCCGCTGAAATCGTAGCCCCAGACCTGGTTAAGGAGCCGGTCCCGGTCCAGGACGATGCCGGCGTTCCGGGCCAGGGCCGCCAGCAGGTCGAACTCCTTGGCCCGGAGCTGAACCGGCTGGTCGCCGATAAAGACCTCCCGCCGGTTCGTGTCGATGACCAGGTCGCCGAGCCGGATCGGCCCATCGGCCCGCAGCCGCCCCTCGGCCCGGCGCAGGACCGCCCTCACCCGGGCCAGGACCTCCCGGGGGTTGAACGGCTTGGTGATGTAGTCGTCGGCCCCCATCTCCAGGCCGACAATCTTGTCGATATCCTCGTCCCGGGCGGTGAGCATTATGAGGGGGATATCGCTCTCGGCCCGGACCCGGCGGCAGACCTCCAGGCCGTCGATGTCGGGCAGCTTGAGGTCGAGGACGATCAGGTCGGGCCTGAGGGACCGGGTCTTGCGCAGGGCCTCCTCGCCGTTGGCGGCCGTCTCCACCTGAAAGCCGGAGCGGCTCAGGTAGAGTTTAAGAAGCTGGGTAATATTCGGTTCGTCGTCAACGACCAGAATCGTCGCGGCCATAGGTCCAACCCCATTCCCCAGGAAAGGTTCCCTCTTATTACTTAGAATTTTGCCCGGCCTCGTTTAAAGCAAGATTAAATCGGCGTAAAATGCGGTTTCACCCGGTCCGGAGCCGGTAGCCGATACCGGGCTCGGTGATGATAAACCGGGGGTTCTGCGGGTCGGGCTCGAGCTTGCGCCGCAGTTGGGCCATGTAAACGTGCAGGTAGTGGGATTCGTCCCCGTATTCGGGCCCCCAGACCTCCCGCAGCAGCATCCGGTGGGTCACAACCTTGCCGGCGTACCGGGCCAGGGTCTTGAGCAGGTTGAACTCGGTCGGGGTGAGGCGCACCTCCTGCCCGTCCCGCAGCACCTGCCGCCGGGCCAGGTCGATGGTAAGGCCGTTAATTCGGATTACCGGCTCGCTCTGGGCCAGGGGACCGGCGGCGTGGCGGAGGGCCACCTTAATCCGGGCCAGAAGTTCGCTCACGCTGAACGGCTTGGTCAGGTAGTCGTCGGCCCCGGCCTCCAGGGCTTCAACCTTGTCCCGGTCGTCGCTGCGGACCGAAAGAATGATTATCGGCGTCGTCGACCTGCCCCGGACCTCCCGGATAACGTCCAGGCCGGAAATATCGGGCAGACCCAGGTCCAGGAGAATGATGTCGGGCCGGCGGCCGTAGAAGAGCGAGAGGGCCTCCCTGCCGGTCTCGGCCGTGATGACCTCGTAACCGTGGCCGGCCAGGTATGTCCTTAACGCCCTGAGAATCTCCTTTTCGTCGTCAACGGCCAGAATCCGCGCCCCTGCCACGGTCTTACCTTGTCCCGAGCGGGCTTTTATCCGGCACCCCGGCCGCCAGGGGCAGGGTAAAGCTTATTGTCGCCCCGCCGCCGGGGGTGGTCTCCGCCCAGATTTTACCCCCGTGGGCCTCCACCAGGCCCCGGGCCACGGCCAGGCCCAGGCCGATCCCCCGGGCGCCCCGGTAAAACCGGTCAAACACCCGCCCCTGCTCCTCCGGGGCTATTCCGGGCCCGTGGTCGATGACGCTCACCCGGACGGCCCCGTTCACCTGGCGGGCCACGACCCGGACCTCGCTGCCGGCCGGGGCGTACTTGAAGGCGTTCTCGAGCAGGTTCGAGAGCACCTGGTCAACCTGCACGTAATCAAGGGGCACCGGGGGCAGGTCGTCCGGGACGTCAACGACAACCCGATGCTCGGCCGCCAGCGGCCGCATCCGGCCGACCACGTCATTCACCAGCTCGGCCAGGGGATAAAGCTGTTTGTTCGGATGGAGCACGCCGGCTTCGAGCCGGGACATATCCAGCAGGTTCTCGATAATGCGGTTGAGCCGGTCGGTCTCCCGGTCGATGGCCAGGACCAGCTCCCGGCGGAGGTCGGGCTCGGCCGCCACCCCGTCCTGGAGCAGGCTTCCGGCGGCGGCCTTAATGGCGGCCAGGGGCGTGCGCAGGTTGTGGGAAACCGAATGGAGCAGGGTCGTCTTGAGCTCGTCGGCCCGGCGCAGGACGTCGGCGGCGATGGCCTCCTCCCGCAGTCTGGCCCGCTCAATCGCCTGGGCAACCTGGTGGGCGACGCTGGCAATGGTCCGGTCTTCGTCCCGGGTAAACGCCGGTGCTCCGGGCTGGCGGGTCAGGCCGAGCACCCCGACCACCCGGTCCCCCGCCCGCAGGGGAACCAGGAACGTTCGGCCGGCCAGGCCCCCGGCCGGACCCGTCCGGGCCGGACCCACCAGCCGGATCCAGCGGCCGGGCCGGGTCGGACTGCTCAGGTAGGTGGCCGGCCGGTTCTGGGCCAGGACACTGGCCCCCATCGTCTCCGCCGACGCCGCCGGGAAATCCCCTTCCACGGCAACGGGCCTGAGCCGCCCCCTCGGGTCGGCCAGCAGGATGGCACAGCCGGCCAGGTTCAGTTCGGCCCGGAGGCGGGCGGCCACCGCCTGAAGGGCCTGTTCGGGATTCTGAGGGCCGTTCAGCATCTCGCTGACTTCGTAAAGGAGAATTGCGGCCCGCTCCCGGCGGCGCGCCTCGTCGGTCCGGCGGCGGAGCATCCCGGCAAGCTGCCCGGCCACGAGGGCGGTTGCCAGGAAAAGGTAGAGGGCGACCCACTCGGTCGGGTCGGCGATACCGGGGCCGATGGGCGGAACGCAGCACCAGTCGTAAGTAATAACGGCGGCGAAGGAGGCCAGGACCGCCGGACCGACCCCGAAGGTGCTGGCTACCGCCAGGACCACCAGCAGGTAAAGCATCAGGCTGTTGGCCGTGGTCAGGTAGCCGCTCAGCAGGTTAATGGCCGGGGTCGCCACCAGCACGGCGAGCAGGGCCGTTCCGTAGCCGAGCAGCGTCCGCCGGTTTGCCCGGATAACGCCGGCGAACCGTTCCCGGAAATTAAACCGATTTAGCATGCCCAATTGTGATCATAACACCGGTTCCCGGGGACTTTGAGAAACCTTTTAGGCCGTATGGTCCGATTTTGAGCCGATTTTGAGGCCGGGCCGGTTACGATTACGGGATGGACAGGCGAAATGGATGCTGATCGGCAGAGGGCAGCCGCTCAAGACTCCCAATTTACCGACCGCCGGGTAAGCCCCGACCTGGAGACGACCGAGGTTGCTACGGGCCGTAAGCCCGGCACCCGCTACGTGCGAATTGTCCGGCCGTTTGCCCACGAGTTCCGCCGGCGGGGACGGGGCGAGCTGGTTGCCACCGAGCAGGTGCTTGCGCCCCAGACGCCGGGGCAGAAGGCCCTCGAGGCCCTGCGCCGGGTTCTCATCGGCCGCCGGATCCCGACCGAGCGGGAGCTTCATGAGCGGGTCGGCGTTCTCCAGGGGCTGGTCGTCCTTTCCCCGGATGCGATGTCGTCGGCGGCCTACGGCCCCGAAGAGGTCATGCGGGTGGTGGTCCTGGCCGGGGCGGCCGCCTTGAGCCTGTCCTTCCCGGTTGTTGCTGCCGTGGTGGTGCTCCTGGCCATTGTGACGATATCTTACCGGCAGACGGTTCGGGCCTACCCAAGCGGGGGCGGAAGCTACATTGTGGCCAGCGACAACCTGGGGCCCCTGCCCGGGCTGGTGGCGGCGGCAGCTCTGCTTACTGACTACGTGCTGACGGTGGCCGTATCGGTTACGGCGGGCATTGCCGCCGTCGTTTCGGCCTTCCCCCAGCTTTTCCCCCATCGGGTTGAGTTGAGTGTGGCCGCCGTTATCTTTCTTGCCCTGGCAAACCTGCGGGGCGTGCGGGAGTCAGCCAACCTGCTGCTGGTTCCGGTCTCCCTCTACGTCCTCGGCCTCTTTGGCCTTATCCTGGTGGGCCTTTACCGGCTGGCAACCGGCACCCTGGGGCCGTACGCTCCCTCGCCTGATGTCCTGGCAGGCGGCGAAAGCGGGGCCGTCGAGGCCCTGGGGCTGTTCCTCATCCTGCGGGCCTTCGCTTCGGGTGCGGTCGCCCTGACGGGCGTCGAGGCTATCGCCAACGGCGTGCCCATATTTAAACCTCCCGAAGGCAGGCATGCCGCCCAGACGCTGGTGGTCCTTGCGGTTATATACGGGTCGATCCTGCTGGGCATCGGGTTCCTGGCCGCTCAGCTGAAGGTAGTTCCCGACCCCCGGGAAGCCGAAACGGTTTTAAGTCAAATCGCCCGGACCGTCGCCGACCACACCCCTTTTTATTACCTGGTTCAGCTTGCGACAATGGCCATCCTGCTGGTGGCCGCCAACACCAGCTTCGCCGGCTTTCCCCGGCTGGCCAGCATCCTGGCCAGGGATAGCTACTTTCCGCGGTTTTTCGTCCGCCGGGGCGACCGGCTCGCCTTCGACAACGGCATCATCCTGCTGGCCAGCCTGGCCATCATCCTCATTGTGGCCTTCGGCGGAAGCGTAACCCAGCTCATTCCCCTCTATGCGGTCGGGGTGTTCGTGGCCTTCACCCTGTCCCAGGCGGGCATGGTGGTCCACTGGCAGCGCCGGCGGGAACCAGGCTGGAAGTTAAGGGCGGCTATAAACGGGGTTGGGGCCATAGTCACGGGGGTCGTGACGGTGGTGGTTGCCGTGACGAAATTTGCCCTCGGCGCCTGGGTGGTTGTTATCGTCATCCCGGCCCTGGTGGTTCTGATGCTGGCCATTCACCGCCACTACCGCTTTGTCGAAGACATGCTCACCCTGGAGCGGCCGGAACCGGCCATCGGTCCGCCCCGGGCGCTACGGGTCGTGGTGCCGGTTGCCTGGGCCGACCGGGCGGCGCTGGCGGCCCTGGCCTTTGCCCGCCAGGTATCCACCGACATTATCGCCGTCCACGTAAGCACCGAACCGGCCGAGGCCCGGCGGCTCCGCCGCCGCTGGGAAGAGCTGGGCATTGACGTGCCGCTGGTCATTATTGACTCGCCGTACCGGGCGGTGGTTCAGCCCCTGCTGGCGTACATCGACGCCCTGCGGAGGGAGGACCCGGACACCCCGGTCGTGGTCATTCTGCCGGAGTTTGTTCCCCGCTACCCCTGGCAGTACCTGCTCCACAACCTGACGGCCCTCCGGCTCAAGCTGGCCCTCTTTTTCCGGCCCAACGTCATTGTGGCCGATGTCCCGTACCACCTGGAACTGGCCGGCCAGGCCTGACCCGAAAGAGCCGGAAGCGCCCCGGCCCGAAGCCGGTCGGCGGTCCGGGCAGACGGCGGAAGCCGCTTGCGGCGCAGGTTGCCGGGCCGCCAGGTCGGCGTCAATGGGGCCTCCGGAGGCCAACTGCCGGGAGGGTACAGCCTTTGCGGTGGGGGTCCGCTGAAGCTGACAGTTCTCTGATAAACTGGAGTAGGGACCGCCGCACTAACAATCGCAACGCTGTGCGGCGAACAGAAGGCGATGTCCAGACCCAGAACGGTGTTTGTCTGCCAGAACTGCGGCGCGGAAAGCCCCAAGTGGCTCGGCCGGTGTCCCGACTGCGACCAGTGGAATACCTACGTCGAGACCATCGTCCAGGCCCCGTCGCCGGGCAAGCGCCCGACGTCCGGGTCGGCCGTTGCCGTCTCCCACCTGGAGGCCCGGCCCCTCCCCCGGATTTCGACCGGGATCGCCGAGTTTGACCGGGTCCTGGGCGGGGGGCTGGTGCCGGGGGCGGTGGTCCTTCTCGGGGGCGACCCCGGCATCGGCAAATCGACCCTGCTTTTGCAGGCCGCCGACCTGCTGGCCGGCCAGGGCCGGCAGGTCTGGTACGTTTCGGGCGAGGAATCCGTTGAGCAGATAAAGCTGCGGGCCGACCGGCTTGGGGTCCGGTCGGCGAGCCTCTACCTGCTGGCCGAGACCTCCCTGGAAACCATCCTGGACCGGCTGGAGGCCGCCCGGCCCGACGTGGCCATCTTCGACTCGATCCAGACCCTGGCCAGCGAGCAGGTTCCGGGCCTGCCGGGCGGGGTGAGCCAGGTCCGGGAGTGCGCCCAGGCGATCATCCGCTGGGCCAAAGCCACCCGGACGCCGGCGTTTATCGTCGGCCACGTGACGAAAGAGGGCACCATTGCCGGCCCCCGGATCATCGAGCACCTGGTCGACGTCGTCCTCTACCTGGAGGGCGACCGCTACCAGGCCTACCGGGTCCTGCGGGGCGTCAAGAACCGGTTCGGGTCCACCAACGAGATCGGGGTGTTCGAAATGGGGGAGCAGGGGCTGACGGAGGTTGCCAACCCGTCCCTCTTCTTCCTGGCCGAGCGCAACCCGGAGCTCCCGGGCTGTGTCGTTACGGCCACCCTCGAAGGCACCCGGCCCCTGCTGGTCGAAGTCCAGGCTCTTACGGCCTACAGCACGGTCGGCATACCCCGCCGGGTCGCCCACGGCATCGACCCGAACCGGCTCGTGCTCCTGACCGCCGTCCTGACCCGGCGGGCCGGCCTGGCCCTGAGCAACCAGGACGTGTATGTCAACGTGACCGGCGGCCTGCGGCTCGATGAGCCGGCGGCCGACCTGGCCGTGGTGCTGGCGGTCGCCTCCAGCTTCAAGGACCGGCCGCTCCGGCCAGACCTGGTGGCCTTCGGGGAGGTGGGGCTGGGGGGCGAGCTCCGGCGGGTCGCTCAGGTCGAGCGGCGGCTCACCGAGGCCCTCCGCCTCGGGTTCAAGGCCTGCATCTTGCCGGCCGGACCGGCTCCCAGGATTCAGGGAATCGAACTCATTCCGGCCCGAACCGTGCGGGAAGCCATCGGGCTGGCCATCGGATAGACTCCGGTATGCGGTGGGAACTGGTCAGTCGGCTGGTCGGAATGTTGGTCCTGGGTTACGCCGGTTTCCGCCTTGGCCAGTTCCTGGCCCTGGAGCCGGCGGACCCGGAGGCGCTCCGGGCCCTGCTTGCCCTGACCCTGGCCGGGGCCGGTATCGGCCTGCTGGCCACCCCGTACCTGACGATCCGGCCCCTGCGGCGCATCCGCGACCAGCTCCGGGTCATCTCGGCCCAGGACCTGGTTGCCGGAACGGTCGGGCTGGTGGTGGGCCTGGTGATCGCTGCCCTGCTGGCCCTTCCCCTGTCGCTGCTACCGGCCCCGTTCGGACAGGTTCTACCGTTCCTGGCCAGCCTGGTCCTCGGGTATTTTGGGGCCACCCTGATGGTCTGGCGCAAGCAGGAGCTGGCCCAGTTCCTGACGAACCCCTGGCGGCTGGCCAGCCAGCCGGCATCGGCGTACGTGCTGGTGGATACCAGCGTGCTGATTGACGGCCGGGTCGAAGCGGTCTATCGGGCCGGCTTCATCCCGGGCACCCTGCTCATCCCGAACTTCGTTCTGACCGAGCTCCAGCAGGTGGCCGACTCACCGGACCCGCTCCGGCGGAGCCGGGGCCGGCGGGGCCTGAACGTCCTTAACCGGCTGCGGCGCGACCCGCAGGTGCCCGTCGCTATCTCGGACCTGGACGTCGAGGAGGCGGTTGGCGTCGACGAGAAGCTGGTTCAGCTTGCCCGCACCCACCACTGGCCGATCCTCACCTGCGACGCGAACCTCCAGCGGGTGGCCGAGATCCGGGGGGTGAAGGTCCTGAACCTCAACGAGCTGGCCAATGCCCTGCGGCCGATGGTCATGTCCGGGGACGAGGTGACCCTGCGCATCGTCCAGGAAGGTAAGGAGGCCGGCCAGGGCGTCGGCTACCTGGACGACGGGACGATGGTGGTCGTCGAAGGCGGCCGCAAGTACATCGGCAGCGAGGTGGAGGTGGTGGTCACCCGGGTCCTGCAGACCCAGACCGGCCGGATGGTCTTCGCCCAGCCGAAAGAAGGGGTGCCGGCCCGTGGGTAGGTCGGGGCTGGCGGCCGTGCTTGTTGGGGCCGGCCGGGC
>FWWL01003499.1_pt1 | contig 28498 bp, 25 predicted proteins | sample 2228331 | NCBI WGS metagenome assembly FWWL01 (sample SAMEA103939775, study PRJEB20133) | metagenome
ACAGGCCGGACATATGAAAGCAACCGATCAAATCATCCCGACATAAACGCCTTGCCAAAGGGGGCGTCCACATATGAACCACGAGCCGAAAAGGTGGCGGAAATCGCCATCGACCGCCGCGAGTTCCGGCGATGCCTCCATGGCTTCGAACAGGCTCTCGCGCATCCGGACCAGCACATGCGTACCGCCGGGCGCGAGGTTGAGGCGGCGCAGCAGCTCCTGCCGGCGCGGCTCCGAGGCCGGGTGAAGTGCTGCGATATTGGCGGCGGACGGCTCCGCGCGATAGGCGTCAATGGCCTTGCCGAGCCGGTCGTGGTCGGGCCCGAACCTCTCCTGCAGCATCGCAAAAAAGCCCTGCCGCCCGGCCTTGTCCAGCCGCTCCCAGGCGTCGAGCACGGCCTGCGCCAGCGCCATGCCCGAGGCCTCGCCCCGCCCCGACAGCAGATCCTCGCAAAGCTGCGCGATCGGCCGGTTGCGGCCGGCGAAACGCTCGAAGCCGATCAGCGCCCGACCGCGATCGGCGACACTGGTCAGAAGGTCGCCGAGAAACGCCATGTCCATGCAAGCCCCCTGTTCTGGCGACCAAGTCTATACGAGTTTGACGAGCCAGGAACGAGGCCGGCGCCCATTCTCGCTGCTCGCTAAAAAAACCGCCGTCATCCTGGGCAAGCCGCGAAGCGGCGCAGCTCCGGGATCCATCACAGGGCGACGCGGTGCTCTATGAAGGATCTCAGACGAGCTTCGCTCGCGCGGGATGACGGGGCTGGTTACCTCAAGCCAATAGGCTCCATGCCTTCAGGAAGAAATCGGGCGCACCGAAATTGCCAGATTTCAGCGCGATAACCATCTCGGGACCATCGACGACGCGGGTCCAGGGCACGCCGGGGTCGATCTCGGGGCCGATTTCGAGGGTGCGGATGCCAAGCCCCTGCACCACCGCGCCGGAAGTCTCGCCGCCGGCGACGAGCAGGCGGGTGACGCCGCCAGCCACCAGCAGCTTCGCGGTCCCCGCAAAGGCGTGCTCGACCGTCTCGCCGGCCTTGTCGCGGCCGAGCCTGTCCTGGATGGCGGATACCTCGGCGGGGTCGTCGCTGGAATAGAGCAGGAACGGCTTGTCGGCCGGCTGTGCCAGCGCCCATGCCGACAGCGTTTCAGCGCTCTGCTCGCCAGAGACCAGCGCCATCGGATCGACCTTCAGCACAGGAATGCCGGCTTCGACCGCAGCCCTGATCTGACCGCGGGTCGCCGTCGAGCAGCTTCCGGAGATAATGCCGGCGCGCCCAGCGGGCGCGGTCAAGCTGGTCGCGACCTCACGCTCGGGCAAGAGCCCTGTCTTGCGGAAATTCTGCGGCAGACCCATCGCGATGCCCGACCCGCCGGTCAGCAGCGGCGCGTCGGCGACCGCCTCGCCAAGCACCATCAGGTCGGCATTGGTCAGTGCGTCGGTCACAAGATAACGCACGCCCTCGCCCGTCAGCGCCGCCATGCGCGCCCTGACCGCGTCGGGTCCCGCGAGAACCGACGCATAGTCGACAAGGCCGACCTTTGCTCGCGTCTGCGCCGCCATCAGCCGGACGAGGCTGGAATCGCGCATCGGCGTCAGCGGGTGGTCCTTCATCGAGCTTTCGTGAAGCGGCACGGAGCCGACGAAGAGATAGCCTTGGTAGATCGAGCGGCCATTGGCCGGAAAGGCGGGGCAAATGATCGCGCCTTTCGCACCCAATCGCTGCATCAGCGCGTCCGCGACGGGGCCGATATTGCCTTGCGCCGTCGAATCGAAGGTTGAGCAGTATTTGAACAGGATCTGGCGCGCGCCCGCCGCCAGCAGGGCCTCGCAGGCGGCCAGCGAATCCGCAATAGCCTCGGCGACGGGATTTGTGCGTGATTTCAGCGCGACCACCACGGCGTCCGCATCCGGCAGGCTCGCCCCGGCGACAGGCGCGCCAATCACCTGGACGGTGCGCATGCCGGCGCGGTTCAACATCAGCGCGACATCGGTCGCGCCCGTCATGTCGTCGGCGATCACACCCAGCAGCATCGGCATCGACCCTTCATTCGCTTCGCCCCTGATAACAGAGATGACAGCGCGCGCGACAGTGCTGCAGACTGGGCGAGCACTCCCGCCGAAGCAGGAGATTGGCCGCGCAATTGCATGCAGGTTGCACCAGCGTTCGCATGCAGAAAACGGCGGGTGCGACCACGATGCGGCATCGACGGCGCGCCGAAACTGCTGCAGATTGGTGCCGGTTGGAACGAAATCGGTGGAACGCCGGAAGACGTGCAGGCATGGGCCGGGTCGGGGTGGAGGAGAAGCCCGGCCGACAGTCCGCACCTGCTCCGGCCGCCTGACGACGTGGCTGAAAGTAACAAAAGACAGGGGATTTTCGATGAAACTTTTGACCGTTCTGGCCTCGGCGACAGTCCTGACGCTCGCGGCGCTGCCCGCCATGGCGCAGACGCCCTCGACCCTGCGCATCGGCCTGCAGGAAGACCCCGACGTGCTCGACCCGCACAAGGCGCGCACCTTCGTCGGTCGCATCGTCTTCAAGGGGCTCTGCGACAAGCTGCTCGACATCGATCCGCAACTGAAGCTGACGCCGCGGCTGGCGACCGAGTGGTCGTTCTCCGCCGACGGCCTGACGCTGACGATGAAGCTGCGCACCGACGCCAGGTTCCATGATGGCGAGCCCTTCAACGCCGAGGCCGCCAAGGCCAATCTCGAACGCGCCCGCACGCTGCCGGACTCGCTACGCAAATCCGAACTCGCCTCGGTCGACAGCATCGAGGTGGTCGATGCCAGCACGATCGCGCTCAAGCTCAAGCGCCCGGATGCGACGCTGCTCGCCCAGCTCACCGACCGCGCCGGTATGATGCTGGCGCCCAAGAGCCTCACCGCCGATGTCGGCGCCAAGCCGGTCTGCTCCGGTCCCTACAAATTCGTCGAGCGCGTGCAGAACGACCGCATCGTGCTGGAGCGGTTCAAGGAGCACTGGGAGGCGCAAAACTACCATTTCGACCGGGTGCTCTACCGCGCCATCCCCGACACCACGGTGCGGCTGGCCAATCTGCGCTCCGGCGAGCTCGACATGCTGGAGCGTCTGGCCCCGACCGACGTGAAGTCGGCGCAGGGCGACAGGGCGCTGAAAGTCCAGAGCACCGCCAATATCGGCTACCAGGGCATCACCATCAACACCGCCCATGGCGAGGCCGCCAATCAGCCCATGGGCAAGGACAAGCGGGTGCGGCAGGCGCTCTCGCTTTCGATCGACCGCAAGGTGCTGAGCCAGGTGGTGTTCGAGGGGCTCTACGAGCCGATGATCCAGCCCTTCAATCCGGGCAGTCCCTATGTCAGCGCCGAATTTCCGGTCCCGGCGCGCGACGTGAACAAGGCCAAGGCGCTGCTCAAGGAAGCCGGCGTCGCCAAGGTCTCGGTCGAGCTGTTCGTCACCAACAACCCGGTCGACGCCCAGCTCGGTCAAGTCATCCAGGCGATGGCGCAGGAGGCCGGCATCGACATCCAGATCAAATCGACCGAATTCGCCAGCCAGCTCCGCGACCAGCAGCAGGGCAAGTTCCAGATGAGCCGCATCGGCTGGTCGGGCCGCATCGACCCGGACGGAAACCTGCACCAGTTCGTTACCTCGAAGGGCAACCAGAACGACGGCCGCTACTCGAACCCCGAGGTCGACAAGCTGCTCGATCAGGCCCGCACGGTCTACGACGTCGCCGAGCGCAAGAAGCTCTACGACGCCGCGCAGAAATACCTGCAGGACGAGCTGCCGATCATCTATCTCTACAACCAGACGGTGTTCTTCGCGCTGCGCGCCAACATGAACGGCTTCACGATCAATCCCGACGGCATGATCCGGCTATCGGGGCTGAAGCGGCAGTGAGCCTCGAAGCCACCGTGCAGGCATACGCGACTCCCCTCCCCCTCGTGGGGAGGGGTTGGGGGTGGGGGGCGAACGACCGGGTGAGTGCTGGCGCGCAAAAGGCTTGTATCACCCGCTCGTCCCACATCGACAGCGATTGCTTCGACTTTGCGCCCCCCACCCCTAACCCCTCCCCACGAGGGGGAGGGGAACTCCGCCGCGCCACCCCATGCTGACCCTCATCACCCGCCGCATCCTGGTCGCCATCCCGACGCTGTTTCTGGTGGCGCTTATGGTGTTCGCGCTGCAGCGCGCATTGCCGGGCGATCCGTTTCTCGTCATCGCCGGCGAGGAGCGCGACCCGGAGGTGATCGCGCGGCTGCGCGCCATCTACCGGCTCGACGATCCGATCGTCGTGCAGTTCTTCGCCTGGCTCGGGCAGGTGTTGCAGGGCGATTTCGGCCGCTCGCTGCGCACGGGCGAGCCGGTGCTCGGGCTGATCGCGCAGAAACTGCCGGTCACGCTGCAACTCGCCGTCGCCTCGATCCTGGTGGCGATCGCGATCGGCATCCCGGTCGGCATCCTGGCCGCCCGCAACAAGGGCACGGCAATCGACTATTCCGCCAGCGCGCTCGCGCTGTCGGGCCTCTCGATCCCGAACTTCTGGCTCGGGATCATGCTGATCCTCGTTGTCTCGGTCGAGCTGAAATGGCTGCCGGCCTCGGGCTATGAATCCATTTTCGTCGATCCGAAGGCCGCGATCGAACGGCTGATCATGCCGGCCTTCGTGCTCGGCGGCGGGCTGGCGGCCTTCATCATGCGCCACACCCGCTCGGCCATGCTGGAGGTGCTGCGCTCCGACTATGTCCGCACCGCCCGCGCCAAGGGGCTGGACGAGAACACGGTGGTCAATCGTCATGCGCTGCGCAACGCGCTGGTTCCGATCATCACGCTATCGACGCTGCTCTTCGGCGAGTTGCTGGCCGGCGCGGTGCTGACCGAGCAGGTCTTTACGATCCCCGGCTTCGGCAAGCTGATCGTCGACGCTGTGTTCAACCGCGACTACGGCGTCGTGCAGGGTGTCGTGCTGTGCACCGCGATCGGCTTCATCCTGATGAACCTGCTCGCCGACATCCTCTACGTCCTCGTCAATCCCCGGCTGAGGAGCGGCTGATGAGCGACGCCGTCCTCGACCCCGCCAGGCCCGCGCTACAGAGCGAGACGCCGCTGCGAAAGCGCCGCAGCACGCTCTCAAAGCTGCTACGCAACCGCTCGGCCCTGATCGGCGGCACTGTCGTGCTGCTCTTCGTGCTGATGGCGGTGCTGGCCCCGCTGCTGCCGCTGGCCGATCCGCTCAAATCCAACTTCCTCGCCATCCGCAAGCCGCCCTCCGAGCTTTACTGGTTCGGCACCGACGAACTCGGCCGCGACCAGGTTTCGCGCCTGTTCTACGGCGCGCAGACCTCGCTGCTGGCCGGCATCGTCTCGGTCATGATCGCGCTCGCCATCGGCATACCCTTCGGCCTGCTCGCCGGCTGGTATGGCGGCTGGATCGATATCGTGATCTCGCGGGTCACCGAGGCGATGCTGGCCTGCCCCTTCCTGATCCTCGCCATCGCGTTCGCGGCGATCCTCGGCCCGTCCTTGACCAACGCCATGATCGCGATCGGCCTGTCGGCAGTGCCGATCTTCATCCGGCTGGTGCGCGGGCAGGTGATGAGCGTCAAAGCCGAGGATTTCGTCGAGGGCGCGCGCTCGGTCGGCGCGGGAAACCTGCGCATCATGCTGGTGCATGTGCTGCCCAACACGCTCTCGCCGATCGTCGTGCAGTCGACCCTGTTCATGGCGCAGGCGATCATCCTCGAGGCCTCGCTGTCCTTTCTGGGTCTGGGCCAGCAGCCGCCCTCGCCGTCCTGGGGACAGATGCTCAACGTCGCCAAGAACTTCATGGAGCAGGCGCCGTGGATGTCGGTCGCGCCTGGCGTCGCCATCTTTCTGGCGGTCCTAGGCTTCAACCTGCTCGGCGACGGTCTGCGCGACGCGCTCGACCCAAAAGAAAACTAAGAAATCCAAGGATACGCCTCATGTTCACCACCCGCCCTGAAATCCTCGGCACCTTCGGTGTCGTCACCTCGACGCACTGGCTGGCTTCCGCCTCGGGCATGGCCATGCTGGAGAAGGGCGGTAACGCCTTCGACGCCTGCGCGGCTGCCGCCTTCGTGCTGCAGGTCGTCGAGCCGCATCTGGTCGGCCCCGCCGGCGACATGCCGGCCGTGTTCTATTCGGCGCAGACGAAAAAGGTCGAGGTGCTGTGCGGTCAGGGCCCGGCCCCGATGGCCGCCACCATCGACGCCTTCAAGGCGCTCGGGCTCGACATGGTGCCGGGTTCGGGCCTGCTCGCCACCGTCGTGCCAGGCGCATTCGGCGGCTGGATGACGCTGCTGCGCGACCATGGTCACTTGCCGCTGCGCGACGTGCTGGAGCCGGCAATCGGCTATTTCGAGAACGGCCATCCGATGCTGCCGCGCGTCTCGGATACGATCGCGGGACTGACCGACCTCTTCACCAACGAATGGACGACGTCGGGCGACGTCTATCTGCCGGGCGGCAATGTCCCGAAGGGCCGTGAGCTCTTTCGCAACCAGGCCGCCGCCAACACCTACAAGCGCATCCTGTCCGAGGCGGAAGCCGCCGGCCCGGACCGCGAGAGGCAGATTCAGGCAGCCTACGACGCCTGGTACAAGGGCTTCGTCGCCGAGGCGATGGACCGCTTCTGTCGCACCACCGAGGCGATGGATTCATCCGGCCGTCGCCATGGCGGTCTGCTCACAGCCGACGACATGGCGCGCTGGACGCCGACCTACGAGACGCCGGCCAGCGTCAGCTATCACGGTTGGGAGGTCTTCAAGGCCGGCATCTGGAGTCAGGGCCCGGTCTTCCTGCAGACGCTCAAAATCCTCGAAGGCATCGATATCGCCGGCATGGGTCCGGCCAGCCCGGAATTCGTGCATCACGTCGCCGAGGCGCTCAAGCTCGCCTTCGCCGACCGCGAGGCCTATTACGGTGACCCTGACTTCGTGCGCGTGCCCTACGCCACGCTGATTTCAGAGGATTACGCACGCGGCCGACGCAACCTCATCAGCGACAAGGCCTCGCATGAGCTTCGCCCCGGCATGATCGCCGGCCATGAGGAGCAGGTCAGGCGCATGCTGGCTGGCGTGCGGATCGTGGGCTCGACGGCCAGCGGCGGCGCGACCGTCGGCGAGCCGACCATCGCCTCGATGGTCGCGGCCGGACGGCGCGGCGACACCGTCCACATCGACGTCATCGACAAATGGGGCAACATGATCGCCGCCACGCCGTCGGGCGGCTGGCTGCAATCCTCGCCCGTCATCCCGAAACTGGGCTTCCCGCTGAATTCGCGCGCCCAGATGTTCTGGCTGGAGGAGGGCCTGCCTTCCTCGCTGGCTCCCGGAAAACGCCCGCGCACCACGCTCTCGCCGACGCTCGCCTTCGAGAACGGCGAGCCGAGGCTGGCCTTCGGCACGCCGGGCGGCGACCAGCAGGAGCAGTGGCAGATGGGGCTGTTCCTGCGCCGCGTGCACCACGGGCTGAACCTGCAGGAGGCGATCGACCTGCCGCTGTTCCACACGCAGCATTTCCCGCTCTCCTTCTATCCGCGCGAGGCGAAACCCGGCCATCTCGCCGTCGAGGAGAGCCTGGGAGCAGCCGCGCTTGCCGATCTCAGGGCGCGCGGCCATGCGCTGGAGATCGCGCCGGAATGGACGATCGGCCGTCTCACCGCCGCCGAGAAGAGCAGCGACGGCCTCTTGCGCGCGGCTGCGACCCCGCGTCTGATGCAGGCCTACGCCATCGGCCGCTAGGAGCTCTGCACGCATGACATGGTCCATCGTCGCCCGCGACGCCGCCACCGGCGCCTATGGCGTCGCGGTTTCGACCTGCGCCTTCGCGGTGGGCGCGCGCGTACCCGCGGGCTGCGGTCGCGTCGGCGCGATCGCGAGCCAGGCCTTCGTCAATCCGCTCTACGGCATCGACGGCCTGCGCCTGCTCCAGGAGGGCCGCTCGGCCGTCGAGATCGTCGCCACGTTGACGGCGGCAGACGAGGGCCGGGCGCATCGCCAGCTCCATCTGATCGACCGCGACGGCAGGACCGCCTCGCATACGGGGGCGGCCTGCATCGACTGGTGCGGCGCGGTCGACGGGCCGCAGGTTTCGGTCGCCGGCAACATGCTGGCCGGGCCCGAGGTGATCGAGCAGACGCTCAAGGCTTATGTCGCGGGCTCGGCGCTGGACTTCGACGAGCGGCTGCTGGTGGCGCTCGAAGCCGGCGAGAAGGCCGGCGGCGACAAGCGCGGCCGGCAATCCTGCGCCATCCGGATCTGGAACGGCGACCCCGCGCCGAGCTTCGATATCCGCGTCGACGACCACGCCGATCCGCTGGCCGAACTGCGCCGGCTCTGGCGGCTGGCGCATCAGCGCTATGTGCCCTTCCAGATGGCGTCGCCCTCGCGGGCGCGTCCGGCTGGCGTCACGGACCGGACGGAACTGGATAGGCTCTGCGCGGAATATGCGGCGGCGTGGAATGCGCGGCATCCGGAGGGGTAGGTGAAGCGCTGGAAGAACCCCTCTCCTGTAAGGAGAGGGGCAGGGGTGAGGTGACGGACGTTTCGAGATTGGCCTGAACGGAAGCGCGGATAGGTTTCGCTTCGCTGGTTGAAGTGCCGACCCCTCAGCCCTGCCCCTCTCCCATCCGGCAGAGGGGTTCCCCGTGCCTTATCCGGTCAGCTCAGCTTCCCCCGCGCCGCCACCGGCAGTTCGCCGACCAGTCTGTCGCCGCGCACCGTCACCAGCCGATCGACCATGTTGACCACCACGCAGACATGGTTGGGCACCACGCGCACGACCTCGCCCACCGCCGGCCGCTCGTTGCTGGCGGCGAGATCGAGGAAGCCGTGCTCCTCGGCGAACTTCGCGATGCGCGCCGCCGGATACTCCAGGATCAGCCCATGGCCATCCAGACCGCCGGTGTCGCTGGTCAGCGTCTTGGAGCCTGAATCGAGGATGCCGCGCTCTGGCCCGGCGCGGCTCACCACCGTGGCGTAGACGCTCAGCGCGCAATCCTCGAGCGTGGCGACCCCGGCAGCAACCTGCATGCGGTCGTTGAAGATCGAGGTGCCGGCGCGGTGCTCGGTCGCCCCCTTCAGCTTGCCGATATTGGGGATGTTCGGCGACCCGCCGGTCGAGATGATGCCAGCTTCCAGCCCCACATCGCGCAGGCCGGCATTGGCCGTGTCGAGGAAGGTCTGCGTGCGCTCCCAGCCATCCTCGGGCGGATACATCAGGAAGCCCGCGAAGGTCAGGCCCTTCGAGCCCGCGATCAGCCGCGCCAGTTCGACCGCCTCGCCCGGCGTCTCGACGCCGGCGCGCTTGCGGCCGGTGTCGCATTCGACGACGACCTCCAGATCGCGCCCGGCGATGGCGGCGGCCTGAGGCAGGCCAGCGATCGTGACGGGATTGTCCGCCGCCACGATCATGCGGACGCGCCGCTGCAGCGCCCCGAGCCGGCCGAGCTTCTCCTCGCCCAGGATGTTGTAGCTGATCAGGATGTCGTCGATGCCGCCATCGGCCATGACCTCGGCCTCGCCGAGCTTCTGGCAGGTGATGCCGCGCGCGCCGGCCTCGATCTGGAGGCGCGCGAGTTCGGGCGATTTATGCGTCTTGATATGGGGGCGGTTGGCGACACCCTTGGCGTCGCAGGCCGCCTGCAGCCGGGCGATGTTGGCCTCGACGACATCGAGATCGATGACGACGGCGGGTGTGCCGTAGGCCCTCGCGATGTCCTCCTTCAGGGCGCTCACGGCAGCACCCTGACGATGACCTCGATCTCGACTGGCATGTTGCCCGGCAGCGAGCCCATGCCGACGGCCGAACGGGCATGGCGGCCGTTCTCGCCGAGAACCGCGACGAACAGGTCCGAGCAGCCGTTGATGACTTTTGGCTGGTCGCCGAATTCGGGCACGCCGTTGACCATGCCGAGCAGCTTGATGACCTCGATCCTGTCGAGCGAGCCGGCGGCCTCCTTCATCGCGGCGAGCAGGCCGAGACCGGTGTTCTTCGCGAACTCATAGGCCTGTTCGACGGTGAATTCCTTGCCGACCTTGCCGTTGGGGATCGAGCCGTCCGGATTGCGCGGCCCCTGCCCCGACAGGAAGATCAGATCGCCGGCGCGCTTGAAGCGGACATAGTTCGCCATGGGCGGGACGACATTGGGCAGCGTGAGGCCGAGTTCGGCGAGTTTGGCTTCGGCGGACATGGGCGGTTCCTTTTTAAAAAAAGAGCGTCATCCTCGGGCGGAGCAAAACGGACACCCGAGAATCTCCGGCCAGAGATGCTCGGGGCAAGCCCGAGCATGACGGCGCACTCAGGAGGCCCGTCAGGCCACCTTCCTGAACTTGTTCGAGCGTTTCGGGTGCCACCACGCGCCCTTCAGCACGACGCCCTCGGAGACGATCTTGCGATCGCCGGTCATGTGCTCACCGGTGACGTCGGCATAGTCGAACTTGCCTTCCTTCACCGTCAGGATGGTCGCATCGCCGAGCGAGCCGACCCGCAGCGAGCCGTATTCCGGCCGCTTCAGCGCCATGGCGGCGTTCACCGTCGAGGCGGCGATGACGTTGTTCAGGCTCATGCCCATCAGCAGGAACTTGGACATGGTCGTGACCTGGTCATAGGCCGGCCCGTCGATGCAGAGCTTGTGGACGTCCGACGAGATCACATCGGGCTCGAAGCCGTTGGCGAGCATGGCGCGCGTCGTCTTGAACGAGAACGAGCCCTTGCCATGGCCGATGTCGAAGATGACGCCGCGCTTGCGGGCGGCCAGCACCTCGGGCTTGACCGTGCCCTGCGCGGTCGACGGCGCGTTCGGGAACGGGCGGAAGGCGTGGGTCAGCACGTCACCGGGGCGGAGCATGTTGACCACCTCCTCATAGGATGGCGGCGGGTGGTCGATATGGCACATCAGCGGCATGCCGACCTCGTTTGCGACCTGCAGCGCAACGTTGAGAGGGGCCGTGCCCTGGTCTCCCGAGGCGTGCAGGCCGACACGGACCTTGATGCCGACGATCAGGTCGCGGTTCTTGTCGGCGACCTCGGCGCAGTCGATCGGGTTCATCATCGCCATGTCGCGGCTCTCGCCGACCATGACGCGGTGGTCGAAGCCGTAGATGCCGGCATGCGAGACGTGGAGATAGGCGAGGATGCGCGCCTGCGAGCGCTCGATGACGTGCTTGCGGAAGCCAGGCCAGTTGCCCGGCCCGGCGGAACCCGTATCGACCGAGGTGGTGACGCCCGAGGCCCGGCAGAACTCGTCGGCGTCGATGCCCAGTGAGGTGCCGCCCCAGTAGACATGGGTATGCAGGTCGATCAGGCCGGGCGTGACGATGTAGCCGGAGACGTCTCGCGTCTCCTTGGCACCTTTCAGATCCTTGCCGAAGCCGGACACCTTGCCGTCAGTGAAGGCGACGTCGAGGACGCCGTCATGCTTCTGCGACGGGTCGATGACCCGGCCGCCCTTGAGGATGAGATCGTGGGTCATTTTTTCTCTAGCGCCTTCTTTCGCTGCCGCTTCAGGTATTCTTTTAGCTTACCGCTTTCAAAAAGATCGTGAACGTGCAATTTTGCAGAAAGTTGATCGCCAAATCTTTGCCGTCCCGTCCTGCCATCCGCAATTATAAAGAAGCTACCTTCTTGTTCAACAATGTCGATCTCGACATTTTTGAACTTGCGATGTGATTGGCCGCTCTTAGGCAACCAGTAAGATAGATCACAGAATGCTTTTCTGCGTTCAATAAGTCGTCTTTTGTCGGAAGCTTGCTTCGTGCCCGTAAGCTCGTCACAGCAGTTTGTTCCAACAATCATGTCGTGCCACATGGGGTGAGTAATAAAAAATTGATAACGTAATTGAGTGCCACACCTGTCGCATTCCCCAACCAAATCACCCAAGTCGTTGTCACCGTCACAAACCCAACCTTCGCTGGGCATAATTCGCCCGTGACGGCGCGCGTGGCACGCTTTACAAAGCACATCGCACAGCGAGTAGTCGTAATCCCAAGCCGCAAATCCGGGCAGATAATCCTTATGATGCACTTGGAGGATTGCTCCCTCGGATTGGCTTCTTTCACAATTTTCGCATCGGTATCCGGCCAGACGTAGAGCTTCTTCTCTAAATTTCTTCCACTTCTTTGTCCGATATGCCTTGTCGCTCATCGCCTGCCATCGTCCCCTCGGCGTCATCGGAACTCTTGCATTTTGCGACTCACCTAAGTGTGTAGTCTCCTGGTTCTCATCAACAATCCAATAGTATTGCAGCACCATCCGAATCAGATGGTGACGCGTAGGCTGAGCGCGGATGACGCCCCTGCACCCTCAGAATTCTTCCCGCTCTTCAACGGGCGGCTGCTCGCGTGTCGCCATAAAATCATCGTCGGCAAACGGGCCTCGTTCAAAAAACTCGTCCCAGTTCGCGCCTACCGGCCCCACCGCGCCCTTGCGCTCGACGATCAGGCCGTAGGCCTGCGGCTCGCGGTGCTTGGCAAAATTGAAAGTCGAGGCCTTGTAGCTTTTGCCGAGGTCCATGTCGCAGCGCGCCACCACCAGTTCGTCGCCTTCGGTCACGGCCTGCGCCACCACCTCGCCTGTCGGGGCGATGATGCAGGAGCCGCCGATCTGGTCGACGCCGGCTTCCAGCCCCGCCTTGGCGACGCCTACGACCCAAGTCGCGTTCTGGTAGGCGCCGGCCTGCATCACGAGCTGGTTGTGGAAATTGCCGAGCCGATCGTGATCCGGCGCCGGCGGATTGTGCTTGGGGGTGTTGTAGCCGAGCACGATCAGCTCGACATCCTGCAGGCCCATCGACCTGTAGCTTTCAGGCCAGCGCCGGTCGTTGCAGATCATCATGCCGATATTGGCGTCCATCGCGCGCCAGACCGGCCAGCCGAGATTCCCCGTCTCGAAATAGCGCTTCTCGAGGTTCTGGAAGGAGGCGTCGGGCCTGTGTTCGGAATGGCCGGGCAAATGGATCTTGCGATACTTGCCGACGATCACGCCGGCCTTGTCGACGAGGATCGCGGTGTTGAAGCGGCGCTTGCGGCTTTCCTCCTGCGCGAGTTCGCAATAACCGAGGTGGAAGCCGATGCCGAGCCGCCTCGCCTCCTCGAACAGCGGCGCGGTCTCGTTCCCCGGCATCGCGCTCTCGAAATAGCTGTCGATCTCCGCCTCGTCTTCCATCCACCAATGTGGAAAGAAAGCCGTCAGCGCCGCTTCCGGATAGACGACGAGGTCGCAGCCGTTCTCCTTGGCCTGCCGCATCAGCGCGACCATGCGCGCCACGGCCGAGGAGCGCGGCTCGTCGCGCTGGATCGGTCCCATCTGGGCGGCGGCGATGGTGAGGATCCGGGTCATGATGCCATTGCCCTGCCTTTGACGTAGCGGTAGCCTGCATAGGCTGCCCGCCTGCGCGGCTTCGAACCGCCGCCGGGCGTTCGCGCGGCGGGGGGACCAAAACCATGACCACGTTCAATGTCGTGCGTTTCCGCGTCAAGGACGGCCGGGACGAGAATTTTCTCGCGGCCCATCGTGACGGCAAGGCGCGTTGGCCCGGACTGGTCGCGGGGCACATCATCAAGACCGGCGAGCGGAGCTATTGCCTGATCGGCGAATGGGCTGATGCCGAGGCGATCAAGACCGCACGGCCGCAGATGATTGCGACGCTGAACAGCTTTCGCGACACGCTGGACGATCTCGGCGGCGGCAACGTCACCGACGCGGTGTCGGGCGAGGCGGTGGTCGATCTCACTGCCTGAGCGGACTTCGGGACCGTCACGCATCGCCGCGAACCTCCTCGGCGCTGCGCCCGACGATGCTGCGATAGACTTCGGCATCGGTCGCGCCCTCGGTGCCGTAACAGAGAACGCGGGACGTTTCGTCGAGCTTAAGTTGCGCGCGCAGATGCGGATCGCCGGCCGCCTTGATGAGCCCGGCGAGACCCGCCACGCCGGATTCACCGCCGACGACGCCGAGGCTCGCCAGCAGCTTCATCGCATCGGCGGCGTCGGCATCGGGGATGGTCATGAAGGCGTCCGCGCCGGGCTTGAGGATGTGCCAGGCCAGGATCGAGGGCTCGCCGCAGGCGAGCCCTGCCATGATGGTGTCGAGATCGCCGCCGACCGTGGTGACCTCGCCGGCCTTGGCGGATTCGAACAAGCAGGCGGCCTTTTCGGGCTCGACCACGACGAGAACCGGCCGCTCCGCGCCGAGCTTTTCCCAGCGATAGGACAGAACGCCCGCCGCCAGCCCACCGACGCCGCCCTGCACGAAGACATGGGTCGGCCGCGCTCCTTGCGCCTCGGCCTCCATGGCCAGCACGGCATAGCCCTGCATCACGTCCTTCGGCACGTCCTCGTAGCCCGGCCATGAGGTGTCGGAGACGATCTCCCAGCCATTGCGTGCGGCTGCTTCCGTGCAGGCGCGCACGCTGTCGTCATAGGTCCGGCCCTCGCGCACCACTGTCGCGCCAAAGCTGCGAATGGCCTCCGCCCTGCCCTCGCTGACGGTCTCGTGGACATAGATCACGGCCTTTACGCCGGCGCGACGCGCGCCCCAGGCGACAGAGCGGCCATGGTTGCCGTCGGTGGCGCAGGTCACGGTCAGGCCTGCCGCGCCTTTGGCCGCCACCAGCCGGTCGACCGCATAGGCCCCGCCCAGCGCCTTGAAGCTTTTCAGCCCGAAGCGCTCGCCCTCGTCCTTGTAGAGCACTTGGGCCAGATCGAGCTGGTCGGCGATAGCCGGCAGATCGCGCAGCGGCGTCGGTGCATAGCCTGACCAGCCGATGATCGCGGCATGGGCCGTGCGGGCGGCATCGAGTGACAAAATCCCGCGCCGCTCGTCTCCATAGGCGGCCGAGCGGTCCAGATGCGGATTGAGCACGAAATCGGACATGGCGGATCGTCGGCTTCACGCCGCTCAGAGCATGATGCCGAAAAGTGCGAAGCGGTTTTCGGACGACATCATGTTCTCACTCTAAGTTGAGAGGCGGATTCAGATCTCAGGTCGATCCGACCTGAAATCATCCGGCTCTCTGGTCAAGCGTGGGCGGGCACAGGCTCGCCTTGCGTCAGAAGCGGGTTGTCGGCGGCGGGCAGGTCGTGGAGATGGCAGGCAGCGACATGGGCCCCATCATTCAGTCCTGCGGCCATCGCGCGCAAAGGCGGCTCCTCGACGCGGCAGCGGTCGAAGGCATAGGGGCAGCGTGTGTTGAAGCGACAGCCCTTTGGCGGGTTGATCGGGCTCGGCACGTCGCCCTTGAGCAGGATGCGCTCGCGCTTCACCTTCGGGTCCGGCACCGGCACGGCCGAGAGCAGCGCCTTGGTGTAGGGATGGCGCGGGGCTGCGAAAATCTGCTGCTTGGTCCCCATCTCGACGATCTTGCCGAGATACATCACCGCGACGCGGTGGGTCATGTGCTCCACGATGGCGAGGTCGTGGCTGATGAAGAGGAGCGCCAGGCCAAGCTCCTTCTGGAGGTCTCCGAGCAGGTTGACGATCTGCGCCTTGACCGAAACGTCGAGCGCCGAAACCGCCTCGTCGCAGATGATGATCTCCGGCTCGGCTGCGAGCGCGCGCGCGATGCCGATGCGCTGGCGCTGGCCGCCGGAGAATTCGTGCGGCCAGCGATGCACCGCGTCGCGCGGCAGGCCGACCTTGTCCATCAGCTTCATAGCGCGCTCGGTGATCTCGTCCTTGACGGTCGCGAGGCCGAAATTGGTCATTGGTTCGGCCAGAATATCGCGGACGCGCATGCGCGGGTTCAGGCTCGAGTACGGGTCCTGGAAGACGACCTGCACGCGCTGGCGCAGCGGCCTCAGCTTGCCCGCCGACAGCTGGTCGATGCGCTGTCCGCCGAGCACGACCTGCCCGGCCGTGATCGGGAACAGCCGCAGGATCGCCTTGCCGACGGTCGACTTGCCGCAGCCGGACTCGCCGACGAGCGACAGGGTCTCGCCTTTGTCGATGTGGAAGGAAACGCCGTCGACGGCGTAGACGTTCGCCGTGACGCCGGAGAAGAAGCCGCCGCGGATCGGATAGTGCTTCTTGAGGTCGTTGACCTGGAGGATCGGCTCAGCGCTCATGCCGCCACCGCCTCCTTCGGCGCTAAATGGCAGGCCGCGACATGCCCCGGCGCCTTGAGCTCAAGCCCCGGCGCGAGTTGCCGGCAGACGTCCTGCGCCTTGGGGCAGCGGCCGGCGAAGACGCAGCCGTCGATCTTTCGCTTGAGGCTCGGCACGAGGCCGGGGATTTCGGCGAGACGCTCGGTCGCCCCGGTCAGCGAGGAGCCGAGCTTGGGCACGGCGCCCAGCAGCCCCTGTGTGTAGGGATGGCGCGGATTGGCGAAGAGATCGCCGACGGACGCCTCCTCGACCTTGCGGCCGGCATACATCACCACGACCTGGTCTGCGACTTCCGCCACCACGCCGAGATCATGGGTGATCAGCATGATCGCCGCGCCGACGCGGGCCTTTAGGTCGCGCATCAGGTCGAGAATCTGGGCCTGGATCGTCACGTCGAGCGCCGTCGTCGGCTCGTCCGCGATCAGGAGTTTTGGCGAGCAGGCGAGCGCGATGGCGATCATCACGCGCTGGCGCATTCCGCCCGAGAGCTGGTGCGGATACTCCGCGACACGGCGGCGTGGCTCGGGGATGCCAACCAGCGTCAGCATCTCGACGGCGCGCTCGGTCGCCTCGCTGGACGACATGTTCTGGTGCAGGCGCAGCGTCTCGCCGATCTGGCGGCCGACGGTGAGCACCGGGTTGAGGCTCGTCATCGGCTCCTGGAAGATCATCGAGATCTCGTTGCCGCGGATGGCGCGCATCTCGGCGTCGCTGCACTCAAGCAGGTTCCGCCCTTGAAACCGGATTTCGCCGGCCATCTTGCCGGGCGGCTCCGGGATCAGCCGCAGGATCGACATGGCTGTAACGGATTTGCCGCAACCGGACTCGCCGACGACGGCCAGCGTCTGCCCGGCCTCGATGCTGAACGACACGCCATCGACCGCACGGTTGATGCCGTCGGGCGTGCGGAAATGGGTCTGGAGTTGGTCGATCTCGAGCAGGGCCATGTCAGAGGTTCTTCGCCATGCGGGGGTCGAGCGCGTCGCGCAGGCCGTCGCCGAGCAGGTTCACCGCCAGCACGGTCAGCGACAGGAAGATCGCCGGGAACAGGATGATGTGCGGGCGGACCTGCCAGAGCGCGCGCCCCTCGGCCATGATGTTGCCCCAGGACGGCGTCGCCGGGGGGATGCCCGCCCCGATGAAGGACAGGATCGCCTCGACGATCATGGCGCTGGCGCAGATATAGGTCGCCTGCACGCTCATCGGCGCCATGGTGTTGGGCAGGATGTGGCGGAAGATGATCATTGGCGTGCGCGTGCCGGCCGCGACCGCAGCATCGACATAGGGTTGTTCGCGCAGCGACAGAACCACGCCGCGCACGAGGCGCGCCACGCGCGGGATTTCGGCGATGGTGATGGCGATCATGACGTTCTGGACCGAGCCGCGCGTCAGCGCCATCAGCGCGATGGCGAGCAGGATCGGCGGGATCGACATCATGCCGTCGATGACCCGCATGATGATACCGTCTGCGACGCGCACGAAGCCCGAGAACAGGCCGATGGTCAGCCCTGCGATCGAGGCCAGGATCGCCACGCTGAAGCCGACCAGCAGCGAGACGCGCGCGCCGTAGATGACGCGGGAATAGATGTCGCGGCCGAGCATATCGGTGCCGAACCAGTAAAGCTCGGAGGGCACGCGGGTGCGCCGCGCCGGCGAGATCGAGGTCGGATCGACCGTCCAGAGCAGCGGCGCGAACACGGCGATGAAGAACATCACGCCGAGCAGCGCGCCACCGATCGCGATCGAGGGGTTTTTCCGCAGGAAGCCGGTGAAGCCGGTCAGCGGCTTGCGGGCTTTCAGCACATCTGGAAGCGCGGGCGCAACCGCGAGATCGGCGGGCACGGGTGCGGGGGCTTGCGCGTTCAATAGCGTATCCTCGGATCGACGAGGGTGTAGATCAGGTCGATGATCAGGTTCACCAGCACGTAGACGAAGGAGAAGATCAGCACGACGCCCTGGATCACGGGGTAGTCGCGCCGCAGGATCGCATCCAGCGTCAGGCGGCCGAGGCCGGGAATGGCGAAGACGCTCTCGGTGACCACCGCCCCGCCGATCAGCAGCGCCACGCCGATGCCGATGATGGTGATGATCGGCACCGCGGCGTTCTTCAGCGCATGCACGAACAGGATCGAGTTCTGCGCGACGCCCTTCGAGCGGGCGGTGCGGATGTAGTCCTGCTGCAGGACGTCGAGCATCGAGGCCCGGGTGATGCGGGCGATCAGCGCGATATAGACGAAGCCGAGCGTGATCGCCGGCAGGATCAGGTTCTTGAACCAGGGCCAGACGCCCTGCGACAGCGGCGTGTAGCCCTGCACCGGCACCCAGTCGAGCTGGAGCGCGAAGGTGTAGGCCAGCAGGTAACCGACCACGAAGACCGGCACGGAGAAGCCGAAGACGGCGAAGGCGACGACGACCCGGTCGATCCAGGTTCCCGCCTTCCAGGCGGCGAGCACGCCGAGCGGCACCGCGATGGACACGGCGAGGACCAGCGTCAGCAGCATCAGCGAGACGGTGGGCTCGATGCGCTGGGCGATCAGTTGGGTCACCGGCAGCGAGGTGAAGATCGAGGTCCCGAGGTCTCCTTGCAGCACGCGGAAGAACCACTCGCCGAAACGCACGAGATAGGGCCGGTCGAGACCCAGGCTCAGCCTGATCTTCTCGACATCGGCCGGCGAGGCCTGGTCTCCGGCGATGACGGCGGCAGGGTCGCCCGGCGCAATGTAGAGCAGGGAGAAGACGAACAGCGCGACGAACCCCATGACGGGGATCGTCGTGATGATGCGTCTGACGATGAATGCGAACATAGGATCGGAGAAACCTGGCTTGACCGGATACGGTGTCGTCAAGAACCGCCGTCATCCCGGACGCAGCGAAGCGGAGATCCGGGATCCATCCTAGAGCTCAGTCGGTGCTCTATGATGGATCCCGGAGCGGCGCGGCTGCGCCGCTTGTCCGGGATGACGGTGGAGAGGGCTGGGCCAAAAAGTCCTGCCCAGCGCCGCCGTTCACGCCTTGTTGACGCCCCAGAACACCGGGAACGGACCGCTGGAGACGCCGGAGACGTTTTTGCGCCACGCCTGATAAGCCAGGAAGAAGCCCGTCGGCGCATAGATGACGTCGTCGGCGGCAGCCTTGTTGAGCTTGGCGATGATCGCCTTTTCTTCGTCGAGGCTCTTGGCGTTGAACCAGTTCGTCACCTCGGCTTCGACGGCGGGGCTGTCTGGCCAGCCGAACCAGGCCTTGTCACCATTGCCGCGGATCGCGGTGTAGGACGCCGGATTCACGCAGTCGGCGCCGGCATGCCAGGTGTGGAACATGTTCCAGCCGCCCTGGCCGGGGGGCGTCTTCTGGGCGCGCCTTGCACCGACCGTGCCCCAGTCGGTGGCGACGAAATCGACCGTCATGCCGATGCTCTTGAGCAGTTCGGCGGTGACGTCGCCCATCGCCTTGAGCACGGCGAGGTCCTGCGCCACCACGCAGGTGACCGGCTCGCCCTTGTAGCCACCCTCGGCGAGCAGCTTCTTGGCCTCGGCGATGTTGCGCTTCTTCAGGGCGTCGCCGCCATTCTCGGTGTAGAGCGGCGTGCCCGGGGTGAAGTAGCCCGGCAGCGGCTTCCACAGCGCGTTGTCGTCGCCGACCACGGCGCGCATGTAGTCTTCCTGGTTCAGCGCCGTCATCACCGCCTGACGCACCTTCACATTGTTGAAGGGCGGGTGGAGATGGTTCATGCGGAAGGCGCCGATATTGCCGAGCGGATCTCCGATATCGACGTTGATGTTGGCGTTCCTCTTGAGCACGGGCACGAGGTCCGACAGCGGCGTCTCGACCCAGTCGACCTCGCCGTTCTGCAGAGCTGCCGCAGCCGTTGCCGCGTCGGGCATGATCACCCATTCGACGCGATCGACCAGCATCTTCTTGCCGCCGGCCAGCCAGTCGGCAGGCTCCGAGCGCGGCACGTAGTCGGCAAACTTCTCGAAGACGGCCTTCGCGCCGGGAACCCAGTCGGCGCGGACGAACTTCATCGGGCCGGAGCCGATGTATTCGGTGATCTGCTGGAACGGATCGGTCTTGGCGATGCGCTCGGGCATGATGAACGAGCAGGGCGAATTGTTCTTGCCCAGCGCCAGCAGCATCTTCGGATAGGGCTGCTTCAGCGACCACTTGAACGTGCTGTCATCGACGGCGACGAGTTCGTTCTGGATGGCGCGCAGCATCAGGCCCATCGGGTCGCGCGCCGACCAGCGCACAAGGCTCGCGACGACGTCCTTGGAGGTCACGGGCGCGCCGTCATGGAACTTGAGGCCCGGACGCAGCTTGAAGGTCCAGACCAGTCCGTCGGTCGAGACCGTCTCGCTCTCGACCATCTGACGCTGCGGCTGGAACTTGGAGTCGATGCCGTAAAGCGTGTCCCAGACCAGCAGGGCCGCGTTGCGCACGACATATTGCGTGCCCCAGATCGGATCGAAATTGGCGAGGTTGGCCTGCGGCACGAAACGCAAGGTCTTCGCCGCCGCGCCTTGCGACAGCGCCGGCATGGCCAGTCCGCCCGTGGCGGCGAGTGCGCCTGCGCCAGTAGCGGTCTTCAGAAATGTTCTGCGGTCCATCACATGCTCTCCCCTGAACGCGGCAACCTCTGTGCGGGCGACCTTGGCGCGAGTTTGGGCAGAAAAATCGGCCCTGACAACACGCGAAACGGACGACCGGCGGCGCGGCTCGGGCTTGCACGCTTCGTGCCAAACGGAACCGATCCGACTTTCAGCGGGGAAAACGGCAATCCCTGTCCACATTGGCCCGCAGGACGCAGAAAATTGCGACGATAGCGCCTAAATCGATTTGATCGGCACATCGACGCGGGCGAAGGGCCGCGCCGATTCAAAAGCTGCCGCCGCACGCAGGACGAGCGCATCCTGTCCGAATGGACCCACAAGCTGCAGGCCAGCCGGCAGACCTGCCTTGGTCAGCCCGCAGGGCAGCGAGATCGCAGGGGCCTGCGTGATGTTGAAGGGGTAGGTGAAGGGCGTCCAGCGCGTCCAGTCGTCGCCATAGCCGCCATGGGCTGGCGTATTCGCGCCGACCGCGAAGGCCGGCAGCGGCAGGGTCGGCGTTAGCAGCAGATCGAAGCGTGCATGAAATTGCGCCATGTGATGCGCAAGCGCATTGCGCTGGTTCAGGAGCGCATCGACATAAGCCGCGCCCGGCACGCGCTCGCCGGCCTCGGCCACGGCGACGAGGCCGGGGTCCATGCGCGCCCGCTCTGCCTCGCCCATGCTGCGCAAGGCGAGCGCCGCGCCTGCAGACCAGATCGTCATCAGGGTCTCGATCGGATCGGCGAAGCCGGGATCGACCTCCTCGACAGTCGCGCCCAGATCGCGGAAGGCGAAGGCCGCCTCGCGGGTCAGCGCCGCGATCTCGGGATCGACCGGGACGTCACCGCCGAGTTTCGGCGACCATGCGAGCCGCAGACCCTTGACGCCGCCCTTCAGCGCGACGACGAAATCGGGCGATTCGTCGATCATCGCGGTCATGTCACGGTTGTCGGGCCGACCGATCGCATTCATCGCCAGCGCCGTGTCGGCGACGGTGCGCGTCAACGGCCCGAGATGGGCGAGGAAGCCCATGGTCGAGACCGGCCAGGCCGGCACGCGGCCATAGGTGGGCTTAAGGCCCACGACGCCGGTGAAGGCGGCGGGGATGCGGACCGAACCCGCCCCATCCGTGCCGACATGGATGCAGCCGAGGTTGAGCGCCGCGCAGGAGGCCGCGCCGGCCGAGGAGCCGCCCGGCCCCGTATTCGTGTCCCAGGGGTTGCGGGTGATGCCCGAAAGCGGCGAATCGCCGACGCCCTTCCAGCCATATTCGGGCATCGTCGTCTTGCCGAGAAAGACACAGCCGGCCTCGCGCAGCCGCGCCGTCGCGGGCGCGTCATGGGCGAAGGGTGCATCGCTGCCGACCGCCGAACCGCGCCGCATCGGCCAGCCGGCGACACCGATATTGTCCTTGATGGTCACCGGCACGCCGTCGAGCGGTCCCAGCGCCTGCCCCCTGAGGTGACGCGTCTCGGCGGCCTCGGCCATTGCCAGCGTGAACTGCGCGTCACGCACCACGAACGCGTTGATCTGCGGCTCGAAGCGCTCGACCCGGCCGAGCGCATCCTTCGCGACCTCGACCGGCGAGAGTTTTCGGGAGGCGAACAGCGGGCCAAGCTCGGCGGCGGAAAGGCTGGCGATTGTCGTCATGAAAGCATCCCGGCGGCATCGGCATCGAGTTCTGGACACCATCGCGAAAAGTTCCGGCCCTGAAAACAGCTGATTATGCGGATGGGGTCATGCGTGGACTTCCCAGGCCGGAGGCATGCTGTTGGGAAACGATCATCTGAAGCGGCCTTCCGTGCCGATAATCTCGGATCGCGACGAGGTCGTCAGCATCGACGTGTTCAGCGTGCCTGGGCCCGATCTGGCGGAACTGGCCGGCAGGTCGGTCGAGACGTTGGCCGAAATCGCAATCGAGGACGGGGATTTCATCGCCGGCGCGACGCACGCTTCGCTTCCCGCCCTGCAGCAACCCCTGTTTTGGCTGCCCGGCGCCGTTCCCCTGCGCCGCCGTTTTGTCGCGGTCTATGGCCGCTGGCGCGCGAGCGGCCATAGGGTCGGGCTGGCCGGCAGCGCGGCTGGCCGGGCTCTGCTGCGCGCGCTGGCGCCGGACAGCCCTGACGCCGCGGCCGTCCTCGCCGATCCTGCCGCCAGCCTCTATCGTCCGGCGCTGCTCGACGTGTCCGGCGACGACGCATCGCTGCATTGGCCAGGCCCGGTCATCGAGCCGGGCGGCGGCCAAGCGCAGTTCATCAACATTTTCAGGACGACGCCGGACCGCCAGGCGAGACTGCTTGAGGCCACCAGCGCCATCATGGCGGTCGCGACACGCCATCCCGGCTATCTGCGGACTGCGCTGCATCTCAGCCTCGACGGATACAAGCTAGCCAATTACGGACAATACCGAAGCGTAGCGCAGATCAGGGCTATGTATTTCCACGCCGAGACGGCACGCCGGTTCGGATCGATCCTGTTCCAGGACGTCACGGAACCGGCCGTCATCTTCGGCCGGAGTTGGAGTTGGCGCGGTCGACCGATCGGAACGACGCCGCGATTGCGCTGCTACGACGTGGTTTCGACCGCGCTGAGGCAAGATCTCCGGCAGGGCGACTGAGCCAAGCGCGGCTGCATCTCACGCATTCGCCGCCCGCCATGCAGCGCTCAGCAGGACGTTTGCTCCCTTCACCATGTCCTCTTCGCTCGAGAACTCGGCCGGGTTGTGCGAGAGCCCCCCGATCGAGGGGATGAAGACCATCGCGGTCGGGCAGAGCCGCGCCATCATTTGCGCGTCATGGCCCGCGCCCGAGATCATCCGCCGGATCGGCAGCCCGAGTTCAGCCGCGCTCTGCTCCACTGTCGCGATGAGCGCCTCGGTGAACGGCGTCGCCGGGAAGCGCGCGAGGTCGCGGACGGTGATCGCAACATCGTCGGCAGCCGAAAGCTCGGCGCAGAATTGGCGAATAGCGGCTTCGGCTTCGGCCATGGGCGCATCGAGCGGATTGCGAAGATCGAGCGTCATCACCACCGTCTCGGGCACGACGTTGACGTTGCCGGGCTGGACGCGGATGACGCCGCAATTGGCGAGCTGGCCGGGGATGCGCTTGGTCAGTTCATGGGCAAAGATGTTGATGCGGGCCGCAGCCAGTCCGGGATCCTTGCGATAGGCCATCGGCGTCGTGCCGGCATGGCTCGGCTTGCCCGTCAGCGTCAGCTCTAGCCAGCAGATCGCCTGCACGCCCGTGACGGCGCCCAGAATGCCGCCCTCGCTCTCCAGCACCGGCCCCTGCTCGATATGGAGTTCGAGATAGGCATGCGCCTTGAGGAAGCCCGGCTGCTCGGCTCCCTCATAACCGATACGGCGCAGCTCCTCGCCGAGCACCGCGCCATCCGCATCTTTCTCCGCGTGAGCGTCCTTCACGCTCATGCCGCCGGCCCAGACATAGGAGCCCAGCATGTCGGGATGAAAGCGCGCGCCCTCCTCATTGGTGAAGGCGATGACCGCCATGTCGCGCTTCGGCGTCAGGCCGGCGTCCCTCAGCGCCGCCAGCGCCTCGACGCCGGCGACGACGCCGAGCGCCCCGTCGAAGCGCCCGCCTGTGCCGACCGAGTCGATGTGGGAACCGAGAATGACGGCTGGCCCCTCCTGCTGCCCTTTCAGGATGCCGACGATGTTGCCAATGGCATCGACCCGGATATCGAGGCGCAGCGCCTGCAGTTCGCCAATAAGCCAGTCGCGGCCCTGCCTGTCCTCGTCCGAGAGCGCCAGCCGGCGGCAGCCGCCCTCCGGCGTCGCGCCGATCCGCGCCAGCGCCGCCAGCCGCGAGACCAGCCGCTCGCCGTCGATCCGCAGATTGGTGCTCATCGGGCGGCTCAAACGGCGAGCGGGCCGGGCTTGCGCGCCTCGACCCAGCCCGTCGCGTCCTCATAGGCCTGCGAGAGTTCGAGCAGGAAGCGCTCGGACTGGTTCGGCCCCCAAAGCTGCATACCCATCGGCAGGCCCGCCGCATTGAAGCCCGCCGGCACGCTGATGGCCGGGCAGCCCGACATCGTCACCGCCGCGATTACCTCCATCCAGCGATGGTAGGAATCCATTGTCCGGCCGGCGATCTCGGCCGGCCAGCGCAGCTCGACCGGGAAGGGGAAGACCTGCGCGCTCGGCAGCACCATGACGTCATAGCGCTGGAACAGCGCCACGACCTGCTGATACCAGGCCGAGCGCAGGGCCGACGCCTTGATGATGTCGGCGGCGGTGAGTTCGAGGCCCCGCTCGACCTCCCAGGCGGCCTCGGGCTTGAGCAGGGCGCGCTTGGACGGATCGGCATGGATCGGCAGCAGCGTATGGCCGATCTGCCAGGAGCGCAGCGTCTTCCAGGCCTGCCAGATCGCCTCGGGATCGAAGCCGAGGCTCGCATCCTCGACCGTTGCGCCGAGGCCCTCGAAAGCTTTCAGCGCCTCGCGGCAGAGCGCCTTGACGCCGTCCTCCATCGGAAGGTGGCCATCGAGATCGCCGAGCCAGCCGATCCTGAGACCCTTCACGTCACGGTCGAGCGGGCCGAGGAAACCGGCGGGGTCCTGCCGGATCGACATCGGCACGCGCGGATCATAGCCGGCCTGCACGGCAAGCAGGGCTGCGAGATCCCTGGTCTTGCGGGCCATAGGGCCGGCCACGCTCATGCCTGGCAGGAAGACCTCGTCGGTCGCCACCGGCACGCGGCCATAGGCCGGGCGCAGGCCCAGCACATTGTTGAAGGCGGCGGGGTTGCGCAGCGAGCCGCCATGGTCGGAGCCGTCGGCGACGGGGAGCATCCGGAGCGCCAGCGCGGTCGCGGCCCCGCCGCTGGAGCCGCCAGCGGCTTTCGAAGGATCGTAGGGGTTGCGGGTCGCGCCGAAAACGGGATTGAAGCTGTGCGAGCCGAGCCCGAATTCGGGCGTGTTGGTTTTGCCGATGAAGATCGAACCCGCCGCCCGCATGCGTGCGACGAAGATGGCGTCGCTCTGCGCCACCGTGTCCTTGAACACCGGCGAACCCTTGGTGGTGGCAAAGCCCGCGCAATCGGCCAGATCCTTGATCGCCTGCGGGAAGCCGTGCATCCAGCCGCGAGAGCGGCCGGCCGCGAGTTCGGCGTCGCAGGCGGCGGCTTCAGCGAGGAGATCGGCGCGCGGGCGCATCGAGACGATGGCGTTGACGGCCGGGTTGAAGCGCTCGATCTGCTGGAGGTAGGCCTCCATCACGGCGACGCAGGAGATGGTCCGGGCGTGGATAGCGGCGGACAGGGCCGTGGCGTCGAGCGAGACGATCGCGGGATCGGTTGAAGGGGCCAAGGCGGGCGTCTTTCTGTGCGGGCTTTGATGATGCGATGATGGCCGGGCGCGGGCCTGGCCGCCAGCCACGTTTGGGCAGGCCGGTCTGCGGCGCACGCGCGGCCGGCCCAGACCGGAGAGACAACCGCGCCTTGCACGGGCGCGGCTTTTGCGCGCGGCGAGACACGGGTAGAAGCGACGGCCCTGTTCTCCAAGAACTCGCCATGTCCGACATCGTCTTGTCCGAAATCGCGCCGCCCGCGCGCAAGCGCAATCCCTGGCTGACCGAGGCCGGGGCGATGCTCGCGCTGAGCTGGCCGATCGTCCTGACCAATGTGGCGCAAACGGCGATGACGACGACGGATGTCGCGATGATGGGGCATCTCGGCCCGCAGGCGCTGGCGGCGGGCGCGCTCGGCGCCAATCTCTATCTCGGCGTGCTGATCTTCGGCATCGGCGTGATGGGCGCGGTGCCGCCGATGCTGGCGATCGAACTCGGGCGCAACCGGCACGCCGTGCGCGAAATCCGCCGCACGGTGCGCCAGGGGTTCTGGGCGGCTCTGACCCTGGTTGGGCCGATGTGGCTCTTCCTGTGGCAGGCGGAGGCCGTGCTGCTGGCGATAGGGCAGGATCCTGCGCTGTCGCGGGCCGCCGGCTCCTATGTCGCCACATTGCAGTGGGGCTTGCTGCCCTTCTTCCTCTACCTCGTGCTTCGCGGCTTTCTGGCGGCGCTGCAACGGCCGTTCTGGGCGATGGTGGTGATGTTGGTCGCCGTAGCCTTCAACGCGCTGGCGAACTGGTGCCTGATGTTCGGCCGGCTCGGCTTTCCGGCGCTCGGCCTGCCGGGCTCGGGTCTGGCGACCTCGCTGTCCTCGCTTCTGATGCTGGCCGGCCTCGCCATCGTCGTCACGCGGGACAGGCGTTTCCGGCGCTACCGGCTGTTCGGCCGGTTCTGGGTACCGGACTGGCCGCGCTATCGCGGGCTCTGGCGGCTCGGCCTGCCGATCGGCGCGACGGCGGCCTTCGAGGTGCTGATCTTCAGCGGGGCCGCCTTCATGATGGGTCTGATCGGCCCGTCCTCGCTGGCCGCGCACGCGATCGCGATCCAGATCGCCTCGCTGACATTCATGGTCCCGGTCGGCATCGGCCAGGCCGGCACCGTGCGCGTTGGCCGCGCCTTCGGAGCCGGCGATCCCGATGGAGTGACCCGGGCTGGCACGACGGCGATCGTGCTGGCGATCGGCTTTATGGCGCTGATGGCGCTTGTGATGCTGTTTGCGCCGCATTGGCTGATCGCGCCCTTTCTCGACCGCGCGCAACCCGGCGCGAGCGCGGTGGCGGAGCTGGCGATCGCCTTCCTGCTCTGGGCGGCGATCTTCCAGATCTTCGACGGTGCGCAGATCGTCGGCTCGCTCGTTCTGCGGGGCCTCGGCGACACCCGCGTGCCGATGCTGTTCGCGCTACTCGGCTACTGGGTCATCGGACTTCCGCTCGCAGCCGGCCTGGGCTTTGCGACCCCGCTCGCCGGCGTCGGCATCTGGATCGGACTTGCGGCGTCGCTCGCCATCGTCGCCGTGCTGATGCTGTGGCGCTGGCATCGGCGCGAACGGCTCGGGCTGGTCTTGCGTCGGAGTTGAGCGTTACGGGGTCGCGGCGCGCGCCCAAGCCGCGCACTGTGCGCGAAACCATTTACGATTCAGCCAGATACCACAAGGCGTTCTGCAATTTCGCTTCTGTCACCAGATCAGATGATATAGTCTCATGACGTCGTGGGCGGAATGGATCGAGCACGCAATCGACGCCAGATCGTAACGTGACGAACCCCGGCCAGCGACGGCATATGGGGAGCGATCAATGACGGAAAACGACATCGCGCTGATCCGCGAAACATTTGCCCATCTGCACCGCCGCAAAACCGAGACGGCGCGGATTTTCTACGACCGGCTTTTCGAGATCGCGCCGGAGGTGCGGCCACTGTTCAAGGGCGACATCAAGGCCCAGGGCGCCAAGCTGATGGAGACGCTACTGGTCGCCATCGCCACGCTGAACGATCGCCCAGGGCTCACGATCCTGCTCGAAAAGCTCGGCCGCGGACACCGCGACTACCATGTCGAGCCTCGCCATTACGACAATGTCGGCGCGGCGCTGATCTGGACGCTGCGGACGTCTTTGGGGGACGGTTTCACGCCTGCGGTCGAGCGCGCCTGGACATCGCTCTATGCCGACATCGCCGCGACGATGATCGGAGCGGCCAAGGCAGCCTGACCGCTGCTGAGGAAGGCGCGGCTGCGCAGGATTTGTTGCCAATCGGCCACAGATTGTGTCCGCCTTTATTTCGTCACGACCTGTTCACCCCGTCGCCATGCGCCGCGCCTTGAACGTGATGGTGCAGTGCTTCTAAGAGTCCGTCCCGGAACTCATGACGCTCGCGCGATGCGGCGGATAAGAACCATGGCGGCGGCTGCGTAGAGGAAGGCCGTCGCGGAGGCGA
>FWWL01003501.1_pt1 | contig 28472 bp, 27 predicted proteins | sample 2228331 | NCBI WGS metagenome assembly FWWL01 (sample SAMEA103939775, study PRJEB20133) | metagenome
TATCCACGCATGGCTCCGCGCAGCGACGGCCCGGGGCCGTCCCCGCAGAACCATCCCAGACCCGAACCCAGGGATCCGGTCCTGAGAAGGTCACCGTCGGGAAGGACCCATTCCACCCCCAGGAGGTTGCGTGGGCTGTAACTCATGTACTGCCCGTCCCATCCCACCCCCCAGCAGGCGGTGGCGCTGGCCAGCGGGGAACACGCCGGCCTCGCCCCGATGATGTGGGTGTTCAGGCCCCTTTTCATGGCCTCCGCCTGGAGTTGGGCCCCGCTCACGTAGGGCTCCACCACGGCGTACATGTTCTTCTCGTCGATGTCCAGGATGCGGTCCATGCGCCTCAGGTCTATCTGGACCACGCCCTCCTCGGTGGGGCCGGCATGGGCGCCCCAGCCCGTGCTGAAGGCCTTGAACTTCAGCCCGTGACGGTTGCATATCCTCACCACTTCCCGCACCTCTTCCGTGCTCGAGGGGAGCACCACCGCCACGGGCCTCGGCACCCAGATACGGGGGTCGGTGTTGAAGGAGGGTTGCCAGGCATACCCGTCCAACACGGCGGGTTCTCTGGAAACGTTTTCCGGTCCCAGTCTGTCTTCCAGTTCACGGTAAGCCTGCACGGGGATGTCCATGGTTCATCCCCTTTCTCCGCTTGACTTCCATGCGGTAAAAACGAGACAGCCCCACCTAAAGTCTACCCGCATCCGGATACGACGTCAAAAATTTCCTCCTTCGGCCTTCCAGGCTGCTTTAATCGCGGATCGAGCCCACCTTGGCCGCTTCCCGGCTAACGGCTGCCGCCTCCCTCGGCGCGTTCCTTGTGCGCCCGGTTCATGGCCTCGAAGGGGGCCCTGGCGATCCGCTCCACCAACCTCCCCGCCATAGGCGCCAGTAATCCATTAACCACCGCCCCGTGCCGCAGGCGTGTGCTTCCCTCCGGCGTCTCCTCCAGGATCCAGTAATGCTCGAAGTCGAAGACCCCCGGGAAGCGCGGCCATCCCATCCAGCGCAGCTCCCTCCCGGGCCTCACGGTCAGCAGTCTGGGTCGGAAAGTGTGCCCGCGCCCGCCTTCCGGCTGGAAGCGCACTTTCAGGAACGCCCCCTCGCGCAACTCGCCCTCCGCCCGCCTGATCATGGGGTTCCATTCGGGGTAGGAGGAAAGGTCCGCCAGCACTTCCCATACCCGCACGGCCGGGGCGTCGATGGTTATCTCGGTGACGAACTCCTTCCTCAGCATCTCCTCGCCTCCTCCTCAATCCAGCGGCCTGCCGAAGACGGCGCGGTAAGCGAACTGATCGTGGCTGGCCACCAGAGTCACCTCGTCCCCGTGCTCCCTAAAGAGCCTCTTCAACTCCTCCAGGCTGCTCCGCGCCCGGGTGATGTCCATGTGGGCAAAACGCCGGAAACACCGCACCCCCGGAGATGCGCGGCCCCTCTGCCGCAGTTCTTCCTGAACGTAATAGGCGTCCCCGCAGCGCAGCACCCATCCTTTCCCGGTGTCCACCGCCACCCCCGTGTGTCCCCGCGTGTGGCCCGGCAGGGGCACGAGCACGATGTTCTCTGGAAGGCCCTGTAGCCCCCCAACGCACTCCAGCCCGAACCACCTTTCCCCGGACATTTCCTCGTAAGTAACCCAGCGGGGACCGTGCGCGTAGTGGCATCTGCGGTATACATGGTCCCGCAGTTCAGGTAACGGACCCTCGTCTTCCGTCACCCGCTTCCATGTCCGGATGCGTTCTTCCCCTTCCGCGACTCCCGGCCCTCCATCCGTCCCCGCGCCCACCCATCCCTGCGTCACCTTCTCCAGCCAGCGGCGATGACAACCTCTGGGCAACGGTTTCTGGCCGCGCTATCCGGCTATCACTGCATCACCTTCTTGAGCCAGGAGGCGATGGGCGGGACTACCTCGTCCACGTAATCGGTCATCACCAAATGCGGCCGGTCGGGGAGGTAGAGGAACTCCTTCTCGCAGGTCAGGCGGTCGAAGACCCGCCGCACGTAGTCCTCCGGGAAGATGTTGTCCTGCCCCGCATGCACCACCATTACCGGGGTCCGGATCTCCTCCACCCTTCTGGCCAGAGGAGTGGAGGCCAGGGAGTGCAGGGCGGAGAGGCTCACCGCGTTGACCGCCAGGGGGTCCTGCCTGAGGAACTCGACCACGTCGGGGATGATGCGGGAGGGCTCGGCCTTGAGGTCCAGGTACAGGGCTACGGGGACCATGAGCTTCCCCACCGGTGAGGCCATGAGCGGGCGCAGGGCGGGGAGGAAGGGCATCAGGGGGCGGAAAAGGGCCGGCCAGCGGGTCATGCGCTCGTTGTCCGGCTCGTCGGGAGCGATGACGTTGTGGCAGACCGCGGCTTTCAGCCTCGGCTCCGCCGCCGCGCAGTAGAAGGCCACCATGCCTCCCTGACTGGACCCGGAAACCGCCACCCGCTCGCCGTAGGCGGCGATGGCGTGGTCGATGACCGCCAGGGCGTCCTCAACCAGCTGGCCCAGGGTGTATACCCCCCTTCCTCCGCTGCTCATGCCGTGGCCGCGAGGGTCGAAGCCCACCACGTTGAAGCCCTGAGCGCACATCTTGTGCATGAACTCGATGTACAGGAGGGCGTAGACGCTGGTCCCGGGGACGAAGACCAGCGCGGGGTCCCCCGGGCGGCTCTTGAAGTGATAGAGGGCCAGCCTCCGGTCCCCCAGGTCGAGCCATTCCTCCTCCCAGGTCCCGTAGAGATGGCCCAAGCCCACCCTCTGGAGGAGGTCCCTGGCGTATGCCCTCGCCCCCTCTTCGTCCGGAACGGGCTTGTGGATCTTCGCATAGCTGTAGGCGACCCAACCGGCCATCCCGGCAGCCGCCGCGAACCCGGCTATCCTGGTCATCCGTTTCAACCCGACCTCCTTTTCGTCGTAACGCCGTCAGTTTCGAAAGAAACGCCTCGAAGCTCCAACCGTCCCTGATGCATATGAACAGATTCTAACTCACAATGGCAAACGGATCTCAGGTCCCTATATTTCGGCCGATGATGGTGAGAACGTTGTCCTCTTCCCCGCCCTTTAAACACGAACTCCAACCGGCAGGGACGTCGGAGGCCTGAAAGCCGATTCATGGTAATGATTACCACTCACCGCAGTCCCTGTCAAGAAAACCGAGCCGGCGAGGAAGTTACCGGGAAAGTGCGGGTCGGGTCCGCGGAGCGGTAGAATATACCTGCAGCGCGGATATCATTTCCGGGGTTCCTCATCCCGGGCTTTCGGCGGACAGGACGGGAAGCGGGACGTCTTCGGGGGTGGTGATATGGACGCGTTGACGCGCGCGGTGGTGGAGACCCTTCTGGACTGGGGGGCGGACCTTGTGGGCATCGCCCCGGTGGAACGCTTCGAGGACGCTCCCGAGGGGCACCGGCCCACCGACTTCCTCCCCGAGTGTCGCTCGGTCATCTCCATAGGCATGCACCTCTTCCAGGGGATGGCGGACGTGTGGGGGGAATGGGACGAGCCCACCAAGACCAACACTCCCTACCTGTTCTACGGATACGGCCTCACCAACTGGGAGAGTTCGCGCCTGGTCAACCGCATGGCCAAGCTGCTCGAATACCGGGGCTACAAGACCCTGGCCTTCATGCCCACCTGGATAAGTAGCATGACCAAATACTTCGACCGCACCATCCAGACCGGTGAGGTCATGGCGGAGTTCTCCCACCGCCATGCGGCGGTGGCGGCGGGGCTCGCGGACTTCGGCTGGAACGGGCTGGCCCTCACCCCGGAGTTCGGGCCCATGCAGCGTTTCAATTCCCTCCTCACCTCCGCCGAGCTGGAACCCACCCCCCTCTACGACGGCCCGCCCCTCTGCCGCCCCGAGGAATGCGGCCGCAAATGCGTGCGCATATGTCCGGCGGAGGCCTTTTCGGAGAGCGAGGCGCAGCGCTGCACCATCGGGGGAAAGGAACTGGAATACGCCGTCCACGACAACATCCGCTGCGCCTACGCGGTCACCGGGCTGATCAAGGGAACGGGCAGCCACAGCGACCTGCGGATACCGGAGGGTCCCGGCCAGCCGCTGCATTATTTCGCCACCCTGGGGAGCGAGCAGATACATCCCTTCACCCGGGCCATGCTGGACAACTGCTTCGGGCTCATCTGCGGGGATTTCTGCGGCAAATGCCTGCACATGTGCCCCTCCCTCCGCCTGAGCCGTGATGAGCTGCGCGACTACGACTTCTCCGGGCGCCACAGCTCCCTGAACAGGAATCCCCTGCCCTGAGGGCGCAGCAGGGGACTCTGTCCGGCGGTCCCCCGGCCCGGGGGCGGGGAAGGAAAACCCTCGGGCCGTTCGGGCCTGAGGGCGAGGAAGGGCCTCTCAGGAGAAGTTCTGCGTTATATACACCTTCCCGTCGTCGTCCACCCAGACCCCTATCCCCTCCCGGGAGAAGGGGGTGAGGATGTTCTCCCGGTGCCCCGGGCTCTCCATCCACCCGTTAACCGCCACGTCCGCCAGGCTCTCCAGGGTGAAGTAGGAATAGGAGAGTATCTCCCCCGTGTCGCGGTCGTAAGTATATGAACTTACAACGTTTCCCAGGAAGAGGTTCTCGCCCCCCGTGTAGACCGTGTCCCCCACCCTGGTGGTCCGGCTGTAGCCGTATTCCTGGTAGCGGTCGGAAAAGTCCTTCCCGTCAGGGCTCACGTGGTCGAAGTAGTCCCGCTCCGCCATGTCCTGGCTGTGCCTCAGGGCTATGGCCTCCAGGTCCCGGTCCCAGCTCAGGGAGGGCAGTCCGTGCCGCGACCGGATCTGGTTTATCCTTTCGTGGATCATGAAGGCCAGCTCCCGCGACCTCTCACGGAAATACCTTATCCGCTCCTCCTTCTCCTCTTTCAGGTCCGGCGAGGCGTGATGGCCCGGCAGCTCCTGCGACTGGTCCCCGGGGCTCCTCTCCACCCGGCCTTCAATGGGCCTCTCCTCCTGGTGCCGGGAGATGGGGAGACATCCGCAACCGGCACCGGCGAGCGCGCCTGTCAGGAGCAGCGCCAGGACGACCGCCAACGCGCGCAACGCGACCCGAACCCCTCCCCGGAAGGGAGTGTGGCGGGTGCTGGCCACCCGTTCCCCAAAAGAGGCTACGGCTTTATCGCCTCTCGAAAGACCCTCGGCCATGGTATCCTCCTCACGGCCTCATCATAGCTCGGTATATCCCGGCGGCGGACTTCCCCCGCTCGGACGTTCCCGCCGTCCGTCCTATTCCGGACACCTCCACACACTGCAGACTAATGGGCCGCTCGCGCCGGAAAGGGCTTTATCCCGCCCGTGCCCAGCCCCTCGAGCCCGCCCACCGGTCCGGCGGTCCGTCACATGCCTGCACACGTCGGACGACCGGCTCCCTCTGCGCGGGCAGACACGCCTCCCCTTCTTCAACCGGCCGCATGCGGGCTCTCCGCCCACGACCCGGCGCACCGCAGTCAGAATGCCGGAGAGGAACGCCCCTCCTGAGGAAGAGGAGCGGACGCACTCCCGTGACGGCGGCGCACCGTAACCAAGATACCAGAGAGGAACGCCGCTTGAACAGAAGCCCCGCTTGTGAGGCCAGGCGTTGTATCATGGTTTCCGGATCGATCCCTTGTGAGATCACCCTTTCATCTTGTCGAATTCGCTTGTTTTGCCAGGATGACGAGGTGGCCTCTCGATCTATTTCAACCGGAAAGCGCCTATTGAGGCGATACGGCGTCGCTTCCCGGGGAAGCGGGGCGTGTTAGTATGATGGGTGAAGGCGCGCCCGGGAAGGAGGATGACCTTGGAATGCCGCCGGTGCGGGGCTTGTTGTATAGCCCTCTCCATATCCACCCTGGACAAGCCAGCGGGGGTGAGGTGTCCTCATCTGACCGAGGACAACCTGTGTTCCCTGTGGGGCAGGCCGGAAAGGCCATACGTCTGCTCGGCCTTCCGGCCCGAACCCGCCTTCTGCGGGTCGAGCTTCGAGGAAGCCCTGGAGCTGATGGGCGAACTGGAGAGGTCGCTCCAGCGCGAGACCCGGGCGGATCGGAAGCGGCGTCGGGAGACCCATGGGCGGGGTTAAGCTCCTCGTAGTGGGCGACAGCCTGGCGGGGGGGCCGCCCCACCTCTGTTTCCCCACTCTGCTCCGCCGCCTGCTCCCCTCCTGGGAGCTTACGGTGAGCGCCAGGGGCGGGGATACCCTCACGGGAGCGGGAAACCGACTCGCACGGCTGCTTCCCGTTTCCGGGCCGGACGTGGTCCTCCTGGAGGCCGGGGCCAACGACCTACTCCTGCCCTACCTGGAGGGCCGGGGAGGTCTGTGGAAAATCCTGGTTGGACGACTCGTCTCCCGGGGCAGCATACCCGCCGCGCGGCCCGAGGCCTTCCGGTCGCTCCTGGAGAGGGTGGTCAGGACGGCGATGAGGAGCGCCGTCTCGGTCATCCTGGCCACCATCCCCTGCCTTGGGGAAGACCTCCGCTCGCCCCTCAACACCCGGAGAGAGGAATACAACCGCATCATCGCGGAGACGGCCATGGCCGCGGGCGCCCGTCTGGCCGACCTGGCCGAGCCCTTCGAAAGGGAGCTGGGGGGCCTGGAGAGCGCCTCTTCCTACCTCCTGGAAAGTTTTTCCGACGCCTTACTGGACCCCTTTCGCTCCCTCACCACGCGGGCGGCCTTCCAGTTGAGCGGAAGGCGAGGCCTGATCCTGACCCTGGACGGCGTACATCCAAATCCCCGGGGAGCGCGCCTCCTGGCCGAGGCCGCCGCCGCGGCGTTTCCGCAGCAGCTTTGATCGCCCTCTGCTCGGTGGCCAGAGCCGGGTTGCCAGGCGATCGGCCCAGAACGACCTCACCTATCGTTTACCCGGCCGTATCCGGGGCGCGACCTCCTCCCTCCCCCGCGCAAACGCATGAAGACGCCCGCCCCCGATCCGGTTTACTGTTGTCCCCAGGGGGTATATATACGCTGCGGGGAAATACGCTACGGGTAACGGGATGACGGCTTTTCGGCGGTCGGCTTCGGGTGGGAGATGTCCATGAAGCTCGCTTTACCGGGAGCGGAACATGCAACCAGGTCAGCGTTTTCCGGGAGTTGCAGGTGCCTCGCTTCCCCGGCCGGAAAAGCGGAATCTGCAGCCATCCGGACGAGCCGCCCCATCGCGCAGGCCCTCGAAGGACAGCCCGACAGCAACCGTATAAATGGAGGAGGTTATTGAAGAAACCCGCGATACCAGGGGGCTCCCGAGGAAGGGAATCGGAGAGGCCGGAGTGCCCGGTGGGGTGTAAACCGGCAAGAGCTTGAAAAAACACGGGGGCACGAGATCCCGAATGGTTCTGTAAGGCTGGTATCCGACGGTTTCGGATCACCGACGGGAATCAGGAAAGGGGGAGGGAGAGGCCATGGCCGTCAAGGCGGAGAAGAACTTCAGGGAGCTCATACGCGCCCTGCCGCCCGCCCTGAGGATGGAAGAGGCGAAGGGGCTGGGCAGGACCCTGCGCGAACAGTGGGGAGGCCCGAAAAACACCCGACGTATCGTCTACCGTATCTTCACCGGAGGCAGAGGTCTCCTATCCAACCTCAGGGACCTGGGGAAGATGAAGGTGGGGCGCATCATCCCCAACTGGGTCCTGGGTATGTGGGACACCTTCCCGGACCGGGAAGCGGTGGTGGACGGGGAGAGGAGGTTCACCTTCGGAGAATTGAAGGACCGGGTTCTCCGGCTGGCCAACGCCCTGCAGTCCCTGGGGCTCCGACCCAGGGACACCGCCGGCATCATGCTCCACAACAGCGCCGAGTATCTGGAGACCATGTGCGCCTGCAGCCTGATCGGGGTGATCACCCCCTTCGTCAACTGGCACCTGCGGGGGGAGGAGCTGGTCAAGACCATAAATCTACGGAGCCCAAAGGTGCTGGTCTTCGACGCCGAGTTCCTGGAGGAGATCGAGCGGATTCGGCCCGAACTGCAGAGTGTGCGCTACCTGGTGATGGTGGGAGACGGTCCCGCCGGCGTGACCGACGTCCTCCCCTACGAGGACCTGGTCTCCTCCCAGAGGGCGTCGCTGCCCGAGGTCAACTTCGTGGTCTCCTTCAACCCCTACACCGGAGGTACCACGGGCATACCCAAGAGCTCCAACCTCTTCGACAGCCTGGGGTACATGCTCTCCGACCTTGCCGAGCCGCCGCGGGCCACCCTCTCGGAGTTCATGCGCTATAATTTCCTGGCCTTCAGTTACCTCTACTGGTTCGGGGGCGAGCGCATCCACGACCCGCTCACCGGGAACATCCGCACCCTCATCGTCACCCCTCTCTACCACGCCGGGACCGCCGCGGGCTGGGCTCCTTTCTTCCTCCTGGGCGCCACCGCGGTGATCATGCGTAAGTTCGACGCCGAGGAGTTCCTTCGCCTCATCGAGCGGGAGAGGATCAACTGGACCTTCGTGGCCCCCACCATCCTGCAGAGGGTGCTGGCCCTGCCCGAGGAGGTGAAAAACCGTTACAACCTCTCGTCGATGCGCTCCATCCTCTGCGCCGCCGCCCCCTGCCCGCCGGAGGTCAAGACGGCCACCAACGAGCTCTTCATGCGCCAGGGAGCCCCGGAGCCCGTGTTCGGCGAGTACTACGGCAGCGCGGAGACGGCCATCATCACCGTGCTCCTCCCCTCCGACTACCGGGAGAACCCCCGCCGGCTGGCCAGCGTGGGGAAGGCGCGCTGCGGGGACCTGCGCATCTACATCGAGGAGGAGGGGCGCTGGGCGCGGCCCGGTGAGGTGGGGAAGGTAATGGGTCGCACCGCGTCCACCCTGGCCCTGCGCTATCCGGGCACGGAGGAGCGGCTGCACGAATCCATCCGCCTCATCGACGGCCAGGAGTGGTACGATGACGGCCTTCTGGGGTACCTCGACGAGGACGGTTTCCTCTACCTGACGGGTCGGGTGAAGGAGATGATCATCACCGGCGGGGTGAATATCTACCCCCTGGAGATAGAGGAGGTCATCCTCCGGCATCCGTCGGTCTTCGATGTGGCCGTGGTCAGACTCCCCCACCCGGACCTGGGGGAGGTCCCGGTGGCCTGCGTGCAGCTCCACAAGGGAAAACAGGCCACCGAGGAGGAGATCATCGAGTTCTGCAAGCGGGAGGGGCTCTACGGCTACAAGGTCCCCGCCAAGGTGGACTTCTTCGACGAGCTCCCCCGCCACATAGACGGAAAGATCATCAAGCGCGAGCTGGAGGAACGTTACTGGAAGGACGTGGAAAGAAGGGGATGAGTCCCCGTGCCTGCGCGACGGCGCACCGAAACAGGAGCATCTTTGGAAGGTTTTGGCAAGGAGGGTCTGAACCCCTTTGGAAAAGCCCGAGTGGTGAACAGGAACGGATATGGGGTACATGGCGACCAAAAGGTAGCTGGTGTGGAGGAGGTTGAAGATGTCGGACAGGCTCAGGGAGGTAGTGGTGGTGGAGGCGGTTCGCACCCCCACCGGTAAATCCGGATGGGCGGGGGCGGCCAAGGGCGGCGTCTTTGCCAAGGTGTCCGCCCAACATCTTCTGGCCACGGCCCTCCGCGGGCTGGTGGACAGGGTGAGGGAGAAGGCCCCGGATTTCGACCCCCGGAAGATCGAGGACGTGGCCGTGGGCTGCCTCAGCCAGATCGGGGAACAGGGGCTCAACCTGGGCAGGATAGGGGTCCTGGCCGCCGATCTGCCCGACGAGGTGGCGGGCTGGACGGTGAACCGTTACTGCAACGCGGGGCTGCAGGCCATCAACTCCCAGGCCCATGCCCTGATGTGCGGGGCGGGGGACATCGCCATCGCCGCCGGGGTGGAGAGCATGAGCCACTACGCCATGGGCTCGGACTTCATGGTCGCCGGCCAGGCCGGGCTCCCCGCCTCGCTCCACCCCAGAGCCATGGAACGCGGTGCCCTGAATCCCATGGGGGTGAGCGCCCAGATGGTAGCCGACCGGTACGGTCTCTCCCGCGAGGACATGGACCGTTTCGGGTTGTGGAGCCATCAGAAGGCGGTGCGGGCCATGCGCGACGAAGAATGGTACCGCAAGAGGATCGTCCCCGTGGAGGTGGAGGACGAGAACGGGGTGCGACTGGTGGACCGCGACGAGCCTCCCCGCGAGCAGGCGCTTGACGACCCCGAGGGCGCATACGCCAAGATGGCCTCCCTCCCGCCGCGGTTCAAGGAGGGGGGCACGGTCACCGCCGGAAACTCCTCGGCCATCGTGGACGGGGCCGCCGCGGTCATGCTCATGACCTCGGATAAGGCGGAGAGACTCGGGCTCGAGCCCATGGCCCGTATCGTCTCCACGGCCGTGGCCGGCTCCGAGCCGCTGATCATGCTCCTGGGACCCATCCCCGCCATGCGCAAGGCCCTGGAAAGGGCGGGGATAACCATGGACGACGTGGACGTCTTCGAACCCAATGAGGCCTTCGCCTCGCCCGTGTTGGCCTTCTGCAAGGAATTCGGCCTGGACTTCGACGACCCGCGCATCAACCCCACCGGAGGGGCCATCGCCATAGGCCATCCCATCGGCTGCTCCGGCGTCCTCTACTTCACGGAGATGGTCCACTGGATGGCCCGCCACGGCCTGAAGTACGGACTGCAGACCCTCTGCGGCGGAGGCGGCGTAGGGATCGCCACCGTCGTCCAAGGGGTTTGAATGGGGAAAGGTCTTGGATTTTGGTTCCCTTAACGCCCACTAGAACGAAGAAGCCGGGCACCCGCCCGGCTTTTTGATTCCTCTGGTGAATCTGCCTGCAAGTCAGTTTGTGGCTTCCACAGCTTCCAGATCTGCCTCGCTCAACTTGACGGAGGCTCCTTGCGCTGACTTCATCCTAGGCTCGACAGACATCTTTCCTCTGGCCGATGCGCAGAACCAGTATCCCATCCACGGTCTTGGTGTATATGACCCTGTAATCACCGATCCTGTATCCGTACAGCCCCTGGAATGTTCCGCTCAGGGTCGCCCCCTTGTCGGGATCCCTCGCCAGATCCCTCTCTATCATGTTCAGGATCTTCTTCGCCTCGGCCTTATCTACCTTCTTGAGGTCCTTCTCGACGGAAGCCTTGTATATGACCCTATAGCCCAAGCCTGCTCCTCAGCTCCGAGCCGCTGATCAGCTCATCGTCCTTGTCCAGGAGCCGGTCGAGAGCCACGCGGTAATCGCCGTACTCCGCCAGGTAGGTCTTTATGGCCTCGTTTATAAGGAAAGTCCGGGAGCGCTCCGTCGCCTTGGACAGAGCCTCCAGTTCTTTCAGCACCTCCTCGTCCAGCCTTATGGAGATCGCCTTACCCACCTTCTACCTCCGATTCCTACTCCTATTTTATGTATGGCATTGTATCACATAAATATTGCCGTATCCACATTCGCCATCATAGCTCGCGCGGTCGCCCACCGCTCTGAAGGGGATGAAGGGAGCCGCATTTCGACACGTCCAAGCTCCTCCCCAGGGCCTCCTCCAACTCTGCAGACAAAGGGGTCAGGTCTTCAGAAAAAGGGGTCAGGTCTTGGATTTTGATTCCCTCAGGGGCATCTAAAAACTGACTTCATTCACAGAGGGGATCAAAATTCAAGACCTGACCCCTTAACCCTTAATACTCCCCGTGAAAGGCACAGGATATGGTGGGTGGAGCATCGCCTCCACCGATGAAGGTGTAGGAATCCGGCGTGCCCACCTCCGGGCATTGGGGGACCCTGGAGACGAACTCCGGGACCAGCTCTTCGATGGAGGTTGGATATGAACCGTTTCTCGCGTTGTAAACTCCCACGGCGGATTTCAAGACCCTGACGTTAGCCCGGCACACCTTATCTGCCGCATTCCCGCGGGCGGATACGAAAACCGGGACGGCAATGCCCACCAGTATCCCCACGATGAGGATGACGATCATCAGCTCGACCAGCGTGAAGCCCCGTTCAGTTGAAAACACCTCTCAAGCCCTCCGAACCGTGAGGCCGCTCGGTCATACGTTAAATCACTTTTTTTTCGACCGGAAACGAATAAAAGATTAGTCATCAACTCCGGTTTTGTCCGATAATGCTTACTTCCATCCGCTGCCTTCCCGGCTGACACCCGTCTTGCAGGAATGTCCATACGCGCACAACCGGCATGTGACCGTGGTCTCCATGGGCCAACCCCTGCATTTCACCCCGGAAAATCGCATTGCCCGAAAACCTCTATCTTCACGTTTATTAACCTCCCAAACGGATACCGTTACGAGGACCTCACGGATCCCAAAACTTTTAGGATCCCACATAACCCCAAAGGGGTTTTTGCAGAGCTGAAATGAAGAAATCGCCCCACCATCCTTATAAAAACAGAAGGTCCGGCACGAAAAGAGTGGTGACCCACAGATTCTCGACCTGATCGACACGCTACTCCGCCTGCACGGCGCGTGCCCGTTGCGTCAATAAAAAATCTACACGAAAGATGATTCGTTGACTCATAAAAAACCTATTCGGAATAGTTGCTGTCTTGCTCTGCTTCTTCATGGGGATCAATGGATCCGGGGACCACCGTCTGGAAGAGCTTTCTCTGCAGGGAGTTTATCTCCCGCATGAGCTGAGCGGGGTTGAGTTTTTTGTATTTGCGCTTGAGCTTGCGCTTGACGATCTCGTCTACCTCGGGGTCCTCGAGAATCCTCTGGTAGGGGGTCTTGGGGGTGTCGTAGCGCTTCTTTACCCTGGAGTCCTCCCGCACCTTCTCCTGAAGCCTCGCCTGGGGCTGGAAGGAGTTCAGGTAGAGGCAGAGCACCTCGTAGAGCTGGTTTAGGAGGAGGAGCTCTGTCTGCCTCCCTCACAGCGAAGATAATCTGCCCCGGGCAGAGCACCTCGTAGAGCTGGTTTAGGAGGAGGAGCTGCTCCTCTGTATGGTAGCGGAAATACCCCACATACTTCCTCACCGCGGTCCAGTTCTTCTGTTCCACGTAGCAGGAATCGTTCTTCCGGTAGGGACGGCTGCGGGTGAAGGTGATCTCGTGTTCCTCGCAATACCTCTTGAGGTGGGCGCCTGTGAACTCCGATCCGTTGTCTGAGTCCAGGCCCAGGAGGGGGAAGGGGAGCTTTTCCCTGATGTCGTCCATGGCCTCATACGTCCAGACCTGCGCCCTGTTCTTCATTGCCCTGAGCTCCGTCCACCCGCTCTTCACATCCGTGGCATCCAGGCTCTGGCAGTAGTCCCCGCTTGCGATTCCCCCGTCGTGGCCGACCAGGTCGGTCTCCATGAAACCCACGCGGTTCTCGTTCCATTCCCGAAACGTCCGCACTGGGATCTGGTGTTTAAGCAGGGAGCCGGGCTTGGTCCTGTGCCTGCTCTTGAGCTCAAGCTTGCGCCTCTCCGAAGCGAGCAGCCTGTCGGCTCAGGAGGCGCTCATCCTGAGCAGCTTATCCCTCACCTCATCCGTGATCCTGATCTCCCCGAACCTCTCCAGGGCCGCAAGCGTGGTGGGCATGGCCGCTACGAGCCTTTTTCCGCAGGGGCAGTCCAGTATGGCCCACACCTTGACCAGCTGCCTCCTGACCTCGGCGGTATATGCAGGCTTGCGTCCCCGCCTTGAGCCCACGGGCCTCAAGGCGCCCTTCCTGCTCTTTCCCTTGACAGGCGGCCCTTTTCTGAGCAACCCCGCCGCATAGGAGCGGTTGTAGTCCGTCAGGGCGCAGAACTCGTCCAGTATGCGGCCCTTTTCCTTCTTCGAGGCCTTTACGTACCTTTTGGCCACCTCCAGGGTGATCCTCTTCCTGGTCACGAGATCCAACCTCAACTTCCTCACCCCCTCGGGACATACGTTATCCGAGGGGATTTTCGGCGCCTCGCTTCGAGTAGGTTTTTATTTTGAGGCAACGAAACCTTTTCGTGTTGATTTATTATGAGTCAATTCGGCGTGTTGACAGGACGGCAGGATGTCTCCTAAAATCTCACCCATGATGGAAGAGCGGGCAGTAAACCATGGCGGACTCCGATGGTGGTGGAGCCCCTCCTGAGGAGAGGGCTCCGCGAAAGCCTGCTCGAGTAAAGTGACCGGATAAAAAGACGAAAAAATAACCACGAAAGACTAAAGGCCGCGAGCCCTCTCCGAGGGGGAGCGGCCTTCATCTTTGTGCGGGCCGCTTTCCCGGAGGGATGAGCGGCCCAGGATTTTCAAGGAGGCGGTAGAGGATGCGATGGTCCGAGCATGAAGACCCCGCGTTATGCGGTCGACAGGCGCAGACGTTTGATCGACTCCATCGTCGTCTTCCGATCCGAGACAGGAGGTCGTGAGAGATGTCGGACAGGGAAATGGATACCATCTCGGTGAAAAACGGGCTCTACGCACCGGGAGAGGACGAATTCCTGCTCCTTTCCAGGGATTACAACCTTATAACCGTCGCCCGAGCCGTGGAGACAGACACGGAGACCCCGGTCACCTCTTTCCTGAAACTGACGGAAGGGAGGTACGCCTTCCTGCTCGAGAGCGCCGAGGGAGGGGAGAGGTGGGGACGGTATTCCTTCCTGGGCTGCCGTCCGCTGTGCGTCATATCCTACTCGGAGGGCAGCCTGAGCATACCGCTGGGAAAGGATGTGCTGGAGCGCCTTTGCGGGGTATCGCTTCCAGGCGGAGCGCCGGAGGGACGGCGAGCGGGTCGCCGTGCCGGCTCTTCGGGAACAACGGAAGACCCGGTGGATTTCATCTTCGACGTCATGGACTCCTTCCGAGCTTCTCCCCCGCCGGAAGGGCTTCCCTTCTGTGGCGGTGCGGTGGGCTACTTCGCCTACGACCTCCTCCCCTTCATGGACAGGGTGACCCTCCGCCCCAAAAAAGGCCTTCCCGTCCCGGACATGTTCTTCATGCTCACCCGAACCGCGGCCGCCTTCGACCACCTGCGAGGAAGGGTCGTCCTCCTGGCCAACGTCGCCGTTCCGCGGCAGGCGGACGACGCGGAGAGGCGCCTCCTCTACCGGGAAGCGGTGGCCGCCCTGGAGGCCATGGCCCGCAACCTGGCCTTCAAACCAGCGCCCTCCCCGGGCGGCGAGGTCTATTATCTGTCCGAGGACATCGATTTCCAGGATGTGGAATCCAATTACACAAGGCAGGAATACGAGGAGATGGTGCGGCGCGCCCGCGAGTATATCTTCGCCGGAGAGGCTTTTCAGGTGGTCCCCTCCCAGCGCTTTTCCACCCCCTTGCGCTCTTCCCCCTTCTCCGTGTACCGGGCCCTGCGGGGACAGAACCCCTCCCCCTACATGTTCTACCTCTCCTGCGGCGACTTCCACCTGGTGGGCTCCTCGCCGGAGCCCATGGTGAGGAGGCGGGGAAGGGAGGCGGTCATCCGACCCATCGCCGGCACGCGGCGGCGGGGCCGCACGCCAGGCGAGGACCTGGAGATGGAGCGCGACCTTCTCTCCGACGAGAAAGAGCTGGCGGAGCACGTCATGCTCGTAGACCTGGCGCGTAACGACCTGGGAAGGGTGTGCGAGCCGGGAAGCGTGTCCCTGCGCAGGGTCATGGAGGTGGAGCGGTTCTCCCACGTGATGCACCTGGTGAGCGAGGTGGCCGGGACCCTGCGCCCGGACCGGTCCAACCGTGACCTCCTGCGCTCCGCGTTCCCCGCGGGCACCGTGTCCGGGGCGCCCAAGATAAGGGCCTGCCAGATAATCGACGAGTTGGAGAAGGAGCGGCGCGGCCCTTACGCCGGAGCCGTGGGCTACATCTCCTATCACGGGGATATGGACACCTGTATCGCCATCCGCACCGTGGTCATCTGCGGGAACAGGGCTTACGTGCAGGCGGGAGGCGGCGTGGTGGCCGATTCTCGACCGTCCCATGAGTACGAGGAGACGGTGAACAAGGCCCGCGCGCTGCTCCGCGCCATACGACTGGCCGAGGCGCGGGAAGGGGTGATGGTCCTGTGACCCGGCCGGGGGATTCGAAGGGGACCGGCGCTCGACCGGCTGGAGGAACAAGGTCGGGCGATGCTCCTGTGATCCGGCCGAGCGGACCGGAGATCCGTGATCCACGCCCGACGCAGCCCCGGGCCACGGAGGAGTCCCGCGGAAGCCCCGCCGCCCGGGCGGCGAGCGCACACCCGGCGGTGCACATCCGGAAAAGCGTTCCGGTGCGGAATGGAGCTCGCGCCGTGAGGGTGGTCCTCATCGACAACTACGATTCCTTCACCTACAACCTGGCCCAGGCCCTGCAGGTGCTGGGGGCCGAGGTCCTCACGGTCCGCAACGACGAGCTCTCCCCCTCCGGGGTGATGGACCTTGAGCCCACCCACCTGGTGATCTCCCCCGGCCCGGGCGGACCGGAGGACACCGGGATCACCATCCCACTTCTCCGGCTTCTGGCGGGCAGGGTCCCCGTCCTCGGCGTCTGCCTGGGACATCAAGCCCTGGGCTACTTCTACGGGGCCCGGGTGACAAGAGCCCCCTACCCGGTTCACGGGAAGACCTCCCCTGTCTTCCACGACGGCCGGACCATTTACCGGGGTCTTTCCAACCCCTTCACCGCCACCCGCTACCACTCCCTGGTGGTCGACCCCGATCTTCCTTCCGAGCTGGAGATGAGCGCGCGTAGCGAGGACGGCCTGGTCATGGGCATCAGGCACCGCAGCCTGCCCCTTGAGGGCGTGCAGTTCCACCCGGAATCGTTCCTTACCGCTGAAGGCGAACGCCTGTTGAGGAATTTTCTGGAAATGGAGGTGTGAGGATGATAAAGGAGGTCTTGGCCCGGGTGACCGAGGGGGATACCCTGGACCGGGAGACGGCACGGGAAGTGATGTCCCTGATCATGCGGGGGGAGGCCGGCGACGCGCAGATCGCCGCCCTGCTCACCGCCCTGAGGATGCGCGGGGAGACCGCGGAGGAGATAGCGGGCTTCGCCCAGGCCATGCGCGAGGCGGCGGTGACCATCTCCCCTTCCGTCTCGCCACTTGTCGACACCTGCGGCACAGGTGGGGACGGGAGCGGGACCTTCAACATCTCCACCGCCGCCGCCTTCATCGCCGCGGGAGCAGGGGTGTACGTGGCCAAACACGGCAACCGGGGGGTGAGCTCCGCCTGCGGGAGCGCCGACGTGCTGGAGGCCCTGGGCGTGGACATCGAGATGGAACCGGAAAAGGTGCGGGCCTGCATCGAGGAGGTAGGGATAGGCTTCCTATTCGCCCCCCGTTTCCATCCCGCCATGCGCCACGTGATGCGCGCCCGCAGGGAGATGGGCATCCCCACCGCCTTCAACCTGCTGGGACCCCTGGCCAATCCCGCCGGGGCACAGTTCCAGCTCCTGGGAGTGGGGAGAAGAGACAAGGCCCCGCTCGTGGCCGGTGCCCTGGCGGACATGGGGACGCGGAGGGCGCTGGTGGTGCACTCGGAGGACGGCCTGGACGAGGTCTCCTCCACCTCCCCCACCCAAGTCTGGGAGGTGGAGGACGGAAAGGTCAGGGAAGCACGCATCGATCCCCGGGAGCTGGGCATCCCACCCGCCGATCCCCGGCACCTGCGGGGCGGGGACGCCGCGGAGAACGCCCGCATCATCCGCGAGGAGGTGCTCTCCGGGAAGAAGGGGCCCCGCCGCGACATAGCGGTCCTCAACGCCGCGGCGGTCCTCTACGCCGCGGGAAGGGCCGCCGGCCTCGCAGAGGGGTTGGCGATGGCGGAGGAAGCGGTGGATTCCGGACGCGCCCTGCGCAAGCTGGAGATGATGGTCGAATTTTCCAGGGAGGCCAGCCGTGTTCCTTGAGCGGGTATTGGAGCTCAGCAAGAGGCGCGTACGGGAGTCGGCGCAGGCCCTCGGCTACGACCGTCTGGAGGGGCTGTGCGACGGCCTTCCCCGGCCTCCCTCGCTGGCCGAAGCGCTGCGGTCGCGTAAAGAGGAGCTGGGGATCATCGCCGAGGTAAAGCGGCGTTCACCCTCCCGGGGAGACATCCGGCCCGAGCTCCGGGTGGCGGAAACGGTGAGGGCTTACCGGAGGGGCGGCGCCTGTGCCGTATCCGTGCTCACCGAACCGCATTTCTTCGGCGGCAGCCTGGAGGACCTCTCCGAGGCCGCCACCGCCGCGGAGCTGCCCGTGCTGCGCAAGGACTTCATCCTGGACCGTTACCAGCTCCTGGAAGCCAGGGCGGCCGGCGCGGCGGCCGTCCTGCTCATAGCCTCCGTCCTGGACGCAAGGCGCCTTCGCCGGCTCCTCAGGGAAGCCGGGGAGCTGGGCCTGGAATGCCTGGTGGAGGTCCATGAGGAGCGGGAGCTGGAAGAAGCCCTGGAGGCCGGAGCGGCGATGGTCGGCGTCAACAACCGGGACCTCAGGACCCTGCAGGTGGACAGGAGTACCGTTCTGCGCCTGGCCCCCATGGTCCCCCCCTCCGTACTCCTGGTGGCGGAGAGCGGATATCGTCGCGGTGAAGACCTCGCGGGGTTGCGGGAGGCGGGGGTGGACGCCGTGCTGATCGGCGAGGCCCTCTCGTCCAGTGAAGACCCCGAGGCGGCCCTGGTGGCGCTGAGGCTCGGCGCGAGGGGGTCCCGGGGGAGAGGAGCCGGCTCGAGCCAGACGGCAACCCTCACGGGCTTGGAGGGGAAGACCGCCCGCGGTATGCCTCCCCTTTCCGTTTCCGGAAGCTCTTGCGGGCATGAAGAGGTGGTCCCGGGGAGTGGGCAGTCGGATCAGAAGCGAGGCGAGGGTGGTGGTTGAGACGATGCCTTTGCGTCAGTGCAATACCGTGTGCCTTTCGGGCGGTTTTTATATCGATTCCGGCGGGTGATGACGATGCCCTCGAGCGAACGCAAAGCCATGTTTTCTTCCCGCACGCCCTTCATCAAGGCCTGCGGCATCACCAGGCTGGAGGACGCTCTGGCCGCCTGCGCCGCCGGTTTCACCGCCGTGGGATTCGTCTTCGCCACAAGTCCGCGGCAGGTGGACCCCGAGCACGCGCGCGGTATAGCCGCCTGCCTGCCCCCATCCGTATTGCGCATAGGGGTCTTCCTGGACCACGAGGAGGACGAGGTGCGCGAAATAGCCGACTTCTGTGGGCTGGACCTGGTCCAGCTCCACGGCCGCTCCCTCCGGTTGGCCTCCCTCTTCGGGAGAATAGCCATCCCTTCCATCCGCCCCCGCGCGCCGGAGGACATGGACGTGCTCGAGGAATACCGAGAGGCCTTCGCCGTCCTCGTGGACTCCTGGGATCCCCGTCTTCCAGGCGGGACGGGACGCATGGCGGACCTCGGGCTGGCCGCGGAGGCCGCACGGAAGTGCCGCGTTATCCTGGCCGGGGGGCTGAACCCGGGGAACGTGGCCCGCGCCGTGGCCCTGGTGCGCCCCTTCGGGGTCGACGTCTCCTCCGGGGTGGAGAGGGCTCCCGGGATAAAGGACTCCGGCCTGCTCCGGGACTTCGCCCGGGAAGCCCGTGTGGCCCTGGGCGCCCTGTCCCCCGAGCCCGAGGCGGAAGGACTGCCGGATATGAGGTGCGTTCGGGGCGGAAGCGCCGACACGGTAGGAACGGCATGCACTCAAGACGGATGCACTCACAGGGGAGGGAAACCATGAGAGCGGAATACATGGAGGCCGACGGGACATCCTGCGGCAGGGGGCGCTTCGGAGCTTACGGGGGCCGCTTCGTCCCCGAGACTCTCATCGCCCCGCTGGAGGAGCTGGAGAACGCCTACCGGGAGGCGATGGAAGATCCTTCCTTTCGAGGGGAGTTGGAAAACTACCTCCGCGATTACGCCGGAAGGCCCACCCCCCTTTACCGCGCGGAGCGCTTGAGCCGGGAACTGGGCGGGGCGACCGTCTTCCTGAAGCGGGAGGATCTCTGCCACACCGGTTCCCACAAGATAAACAACACCCTCGGGCAGTGCCTTCTGGCAAGGCGGATGGGCAAACGCCGGGTCATCGCCGAGACGGGAGCGGGACAGCACGGCGTGGCCACAGCCACCGCCGCCGCCCTGTTGGGGCTGGAATGTGACGTGTACATGGGTGAGGTGGACATGGAGCGCCAGGCCCTCAACGTTTTCCGCATGGAGCTCCTGGGCGCCCGCGTGGTCCCGGTACGCAGCGGCTCGCGCACCTTGAAGGATGCGGTGAACGAGGCCCTGCGGGACTGGGTGGCCAGCGTGGATTACACCCACTACTGCCTGGGTTCGGTGGTGGGACCGCATCCCTTCCCCACCCTGGTGCGTGACCTGCAGTCGGTCATCGGCCGCGAGGCGCGGGTTCAACACCTGGAGAAGACCGGTCGCCTGCCCGACTGCCTGGTGGCCTGCGTGGGGGGCGGCAGCAACTCCATCGGCCTGTTCCATCCCTTTCTGGACACCGAGGTGCGCATGGTGGGAGTTGAGGCCGGAGGCATCGGCGAAGGTCCGGGGCAGCACGGCAGCTCCCTGGGGCTGGGGTCGGTAGGGGTGCTGCACGGGGCACGGTCCTATCTCCTGCAGGACGACCAGGGGCAGATACTGGAAACCCATTCCATCTCCGCCGGCCTGGATTACCCCGGTGTGGGCCCGGAGCACGCCTTCCTCAAGGACAGCGGACGCGTGGAATACGTCAGGGTCAGCGACGCGGAGGCGCTCGAGGCGGTGGACCTCCTCTGCCGCACGGAGGGCATCCTGCCCGCCCTGGAGAGCGCCCACGCCGTGGCCTACGCCGCCAAGCTGGCGCGGGAGCTGGGGCCCAGAGCCTCCCTGGTGGTCTGCCTCTCCGGGAGGGGGGACAAGGACGTGAACACCCTCATGGCCGTGAGGTCCCGGGGAACACGGCGAGGTGAGGGATGAGAACGGAGCGCACCGAAAGGCCGCCCGTGGAGAGTCTCCGCTTTTGTCGAGGTGTTCCATCCCTTTACCGGGATCGTGAAACGGTCTGGGACATGTTTCCATCATCGACATTTCTCCGGGGGATCCCCCGGGGCTCTCACCATCATATGCCGACATGCGGAGGAGGCCATGAACGGAACGGAAAGGATCGGTAAGATGTTCGACGGGCTGCGGAGGCGCGCCGCCCTTATAGGCTTCCACACGGCGGGGTTCCCGGATTACGAGACCTCCCTGCGGATCGCTTCCGCGCTTATGGAACACTGCGACGCTCTTGAAGTGGGAGTCCCTTTCTCCGACCCGGTCCTGGACGGCCCGGTGATCCAGGAGTCGTCCTTCCGCGCGCTGCAGGCGGGCTTTCGCCCCCGCCGCATCTTCGAGCTGGTGGGTGAGCTGAGGCGTCGCTCCGGGAAACCGCTCCTCATCATGACCTATTACAACCCGGTGCACCGGATGGGGCACCGGGCTTTCGCCAGGGCGGCGGCGGAGGCCGGTGCCGACGGGGTGCTCATCCCCGACCTCCCGCCCGAGGAGATGGGGGACTGGAGGACGGTGGCCAACGACAGCGGTCTGGAGGTCGTCCTCTTCGCCTCCATGACCACACCTGACCACCGGCTACGACTCCTGGGTGGGCTCACCCAGGGATTCCTCTACTGCTTTGCGGTAAAGGGGACCACCGGCATGCGGGAGAGCCTCTCCCGGGAACTTGCCCCCTTCCTGGAGAGGGCCCGGAGATTCTGCGCCAAACCCCTGGCCGTGGGCCTGGGCATCTCCAGCCCGGAACAGTGCCGCCGGGTAGCCGAGCTCGCCGACGGGGTCATCGTGGGAAGCGCCCTGGTCAAGGCCGCCCTGGACGCGGTGGAGGCCGGCGAGGACCCGGTGCCCGCGGTTTCCTCCCTGGCCGCCTCCATGGGGTCAGGTCTTGAATTTTGACACGAAGGTGTCAATATTCTTGACCTGACCCCTTTAACCCCTTCAACGGAAGAATTGCATGGTGGCGTCGGGGATGACCGCCACCGAAGCCTCCCCGGGGTATTCCTCCTCCAGGAGCGCCAGGGTCTCCTCCCAGTCGCGGGTGACGGTGACCTCCTCTATGGGCGCGAAGAGGTCGCACATGGTCCGGTCGGGATAGGCGGTGCACACGATGACCTTGAGCCCCGGCGGGAGGGGACCCATCTTCATGTAGAACTCTCCCCCGTATTCCTTGCCGAAGCTGCGGATGAGGTAGTGGCAGACCTGCCCCTCGGGGGCGTTGACCGTCAGAACGATGACCCCTCGCTGAAGGTTCACGGTCATCATGGACATGAGCATGCAGATGGCCATCTCGTTGTATTTGCCGTAGGCGTTGGCCACCACGATATCCCTGCCGGGAGCCGGCGGGGTGCCGTAATGGTGCCGGGCCGCCTCCACCCCCGCCTCGTATTCCGCCAGTGGGTCCCCCACGAAGAGGTCGGTTATCTCCCCCCGCGCATTTACCAGGGCGTCCACCTTCATCTGCAGGCCGGACATGCGCACCACGTGCTTTATCTCCTCGTACATCACGTTTCCCTCCGTCCGGCCCAGGCCCATGGTCTCCGGTCCACGCCGCGAGACCTCCCCGTGCCAGGCCTTGATGGTCTGCACGCCGCTTATCCCGGGGAGTACGATCTTCCCCCCACCCCCGAATCCCACGTGCACGTGGGGCGTGATGCAGCCTATGCCTATACGCAGGTCGCAGAACATGAACTCGCGGTTCAGGTAGACCGGCACTCCCGTGGGGCTCTCCCCCAGATACTCGCAGTTCTCGTAGGGGTTGTGGTTGTATATGGGATATCTTTCCACCACATCCGGGCCCAGTTTCTTCCTGAAGTCGATGTTGTTCATGGCCCCGTGCATGCCCAGGGCGGGGATGAACCTTATGTTCTCGTCCGGGATGCCCGCCTTTTGCAGCGCCCGCAGGACCCAGGGGAGCACGCGGCTCACCGGGGTGGGCCGGGTGATGTCGTCGAAGACGATGGCCACCTCCCTGGCCCCGCTTGCCAGCTCCTCCAGGGGCGGGCAGCCGATGGGCGAGCGGAAGGCGCGCTCCACCCCCGCGTCGTCCAGGGGAGGCTTGGAGAAGCCCGGCGGTTCGAGGACCGCGAGGTCCCAGCGGTCGGGAAAGGATATCTCCAGCGGCTGGTTCCCGTACCACAGGAGGTTGGGAAGGCTGACCTTGCGCATGTTCCCCTCCTACTCGAGCCGTTCCGGCACCTTCCGAAGACATCCCGGGGAGGATTCAACCGCCGGGGCCCGGCACCCCGCGCGGCGGCTCTCGCCTGGAGCGGATGTCTTCCATCTTCTTCCTGTGAAGGTCGTGGTAGTCGTAGATTATGGAGGCCACCACCACGAAGATCCCGATGACCACGAAGGCGATCAAGAGGTAGGAGGTGTAAGCGGATGGTTTTACGCGACGGTATTCCGCGGCGACCTGCTCGCTACCGTGAGCCACCGTCTTGTCCCGGTTGGCCATCCCCCAGAACACCGCCGCCAGGAGGAAGAACAGGGCCACCAGGACGGCTATCCTCAATCCCAGGTGGAACTTGCTCATGCGTCTATCATACCCCGGAAAGCCCGGCGATAGGATAAGTTTTGCCTTCCGTGCCTCATCGCTGCGCTCCTCGCCCCGCACCTCAGTGGCGGAAATGGCGTTTGCCGGTGAGCACCATCACCAGGCCGCGCCTCTTCACCTCCTCGAAGACCTCCTCGTCCCTTACCGAGCCGCCCGGCTGGATGAAGGCCTCCACCCCGGCCTCCGCGGCCAGGATGACCGAGTCCGGGAAGGGGAAGAAGGCGTCCGAGGCCAGGACCGAGCCCCGAGCCCGGTCCCCCGCCTTCATGAGCGCCACGCGAGTGGCATCCACCCGGCTCATCTGCCCGGTCCCGATACCCACCGTGGTGCGTTCCCTGGTCAGGACGATGGCATTGGAGCGCACGTGCTTGCACACCCTCCAGGCGAAGATGAGCTCCTCCCACTGCTCGGGCGTGGGCTCGCGGTCCCCCACCAGCACCATCTCCTCGCGCGGGTCCTCCCCCCGGTCGTAATCCTGGACCAGAAGACCCCCCTCCACCCGCTTCACGTCCTTGAGGAGGAGATAGGTCTCCCTCTCCAGGGGGAGCTGCAGGAGCCTGATGTCCTCCTTCCCCCGCAGGATGGACAGGGAAGCCTCCGGAAAGGCGGGGGCGATGACCGCCTCCACGAAGGTCTCGTTGACCTGCGCCGCCGTCTCCTCGTCCACGGGACGGTTGAAGGCGATGACGCTGCCGAAGGCGCTCACCGGGTCGCAGGCATGCGCGCGGCGGTAGGCCTCGGAGAGCCTTTCCGCCACGGCCACCCCGCACGGGTTGTTGTGCTTGATGATCACCGCCGCCGGGAGCTCGAACTCCTTCACCAGGGCCCATGCGGCGTCGAGGTCCAGGACGTTGTTGAAGGACAGCTCCTTCCCGTGCAGCTGCTCGGCGAAGACCAGGGAGGTGGAGGGGGCTCCTATCTCCTGGTAGAGGGCGGCCTTCTGGTGGGGGTTCTCCCCGTAACGGAGGTCGGCCTTCTTCTTGAAGACCATGTTCAGGGTGGCCGGGAACTCCTCGAAAGCCCGGGAGAGATAGGCGTAGATGGCGGAGTCGTAGTCCGCCGTGTGGCGGAAGGCCTCCGCCGCCAGCATGCGCCGGGTCTCCAGGGTGATGGCTCCCCCGTTGCGCCGCATCTCCAGGAGGAGGGAGGAATAGCGCTTGGGGTTGGTGACCACGGCGACGTGAGCGAAGTTCTTGGCCGCTGCCCGGATGAGGGTCACCCCCCCGATGTCGATCTGCTCCACCGCCTCCTCAAGGGTGGTCTCCGGGCGGGCGATGGTCTCGGCGAAGGGATAGAGGTTGACAACCACCAGGTCGATGGGCTTGATGTCCATCTCCTCCATCTCCCGCAGGTGCTCCGGGTCGTCGCGGCGGGCCAGGAGCGCGGCGTGGATGTTCGGGTGGAGGGTCTTGACCCTCCCACCCAGCATCTCCGGGAAGCCGGTGACCTCCGATATGGGGGTGACCTCTATGCCCTCCTCCCTCAGCCTGGCCTCCGTCCCCCCGGTGGAGATGATCTCCACCCCCATGTCCCGGAGCTCCCTGGCCAGTCCCACGATGCCCGCCTTGTTGGAAACGCTGATCAAAGCCCTGCGCACGGGTTTCACGCGCATCCCTCCTCGATTAGGACCCGTCCTTCCTCCGGCTGCCTTGCCGCAGGCATCCATACATCGCCGCGCCGAGCACGCTCGGGATCGGACCCGGCGTGCGCCGCATCCGGTAGCCTCGCCGCATGCATCCCTTCATCGCCCTTCGTCCAGAATGACCACCCGCCTCCCCTCCACCCTCAGGCGCCCCTGGCAGAAGAGGCGTATGGCCTCCGGATACAGCCGGTACTCCACCTCGTGTATCCTCTGGTGCAGGCTCTCCACGTCGTCGTCCGGGAGCACGGGCACCGCCTCCTGGAGGATTATGGGACCGGTGTCCAGCCCCTCGTCCACGAAGTGGACGGTCACCCCGGTCACCTTGACCCCGTAGGCCAGGGCATCCGCCACTCCCGAGGTGCCCGGGAAGGAGGGCAGCAGGGCGGGGTGGATGTTGAGGATGCGGTTGCGGTAGGCCTCCACGAACTCCGGGCTCACCAGCCGCATATACCCCGCGAGCACCACCAGGTCCACCCGGTTCTCACCGAGGATGCGCAGGAGCTCCCGGTCATACGCTACCCGGTCCGGAAAGGACTGCGGGTCCACGAAGACCGCCTGCAACCCGTGGTTTCTGGCCCGCACCAGCCCGTAGGCGTCCTCCCGGTCGCTTATGACCACGGCGATCTCGGCGGGTATCTCTCCCTCCTCGATCTTCCTGGCAATGTTTTCCAGATTGGTCCCGCTCCCGGAGATGAGAACGCCCAGCCTGCAGACCTCCATCCTCCTCGACCCCCTGTCCTCCGCCTGACCGCGAACCCGACAACGGGCTTCCGGCGGGAACGCCTTCCTCGAACCTCAGCAGGTGAGGCAGATGCCCCCCGTGCCCTCCCGGATCTCCCCGATGCGCAGAGCCCGGTAATGGGCGAGGCCCAGAAGGTGCACCACCTGGCGGTAATCGTTGACGTCCACCGCCAGCACCATGCCTATCCCCATGTTGAAGGTGCGGTACATCTCCACCTCGTCCACGTTCCCCATCCTGCGGATGATGTCGAAGATGCTGTGGGGATGCCAGGAGGTGACGTCGATGACCGCGTCCACGTTGGGAGGCAGCATGCGGGGGACGTTCTCGATGAGCCCTCCCCCGGTGATGTGGGCCATGCCCTTGACCTCCACCTCCCGCAGCACCCGCAGGACGCCCGGCGCGTATATCTCGGTGGGGGTCAGAAGCTCCTCCCCCAGGGTGGAGGAGAGCCCCCGCAGGCGGTCGTCGGGGTCGAAGTCGTGGAGCTCGAAGAACACCTTGCGGGCCAGGGAATAGCCGTTGGCGTGCAGGCCCGAGCTCCTGATGCCCACCAGCACGTCCCCGGGCACGATGCGCGATCCGTCGACGATGCGCTTCCTGTCCACAACCCCCACCACGAAACCGGCCAGGTCGTACTCGTCCTCCTCCAGTATCCCGGGGTGCTCCGCGGTCTCCCCGCCGATGAGCGCGCATCCCGCCCTCCGGCAGCCGCGGGCGATGCCGGAGACGATCTCCCGCACCTTTTCCGGGACCACCTTGCCCATGGCCAGGTAGTCCAGCATGAAAAGGGGCTCCGCCCCGCAGGTGACGATGTCGTCCACGCACATGGCCACCAGGTCGATGCCGATGGTGTCGTGGCGGCCCAGCATCTGGGCCACTTTGACCTTGGTCCCCACGCCGTCCACCGAGGAGACCAGGACCGGGTCCTCCATCCCCTCGAAGCGGGCCCGGAAGAGGGCCCCGAAACCACCCAGCTCGGAGAGGACCTCCGGGCGCATGGTGGACGAGACCTCACCGGCGATGAGCTCCACGGCCCTCTTCCCGGCCTCGATGTCCACTCCCGCTTCGCAGTAGGAGAGGCCGGAACGCGACCCTTCCTCTCCTCCCTCCGGGCCCGTGCCCTCGGCTCCCGGAGCTGCGCCCTCCGCTCCCCTCTCCCCGCCGGCTCTCCTGCCTTCCTCCAGCCTGTCTTCTTCCATTTTCATCCATCTCCAGGTTCTGTGACTTCTCAACCCGTTTCCAGACGGCACTTGGCCATACGCAACTCGTCGGGGACGGATATGGGATACTCCCCGTCGAAACAGGCGGTGCAGAACTCCTCCTTGGGCCTCCCCGTGGCCCTCACCAGGTTCTCCATGCTCAGGTAATGCAGGGTGTCGGCTCCGATGAAGCGGCGGATCTCCTCCACGCTGCGGGAGGAGGCGATGAGCTCCTGCCGGGTGGCGGTGTCGATGCCGTAAAAGCAGGGGTTCTTGTCCGGGGGGGAGCTGATGCGCATGTGCACCTCGCGAGCCCCCGCGTCGCGCAGCATCTTCACTATCTCCTTGGTGGTGTTGCCGCGGACGATGGAGTCGTCCACCACCACCAGGCGCTTGCCCCGGATGTCCCTGACCAGTGGGTTCAGTTTCAGGCGCACCCCCAGTTGGCGGATGGCCTGGGTGGGCTGGATGAAGGTGCGGCCCACGTAGCGGTTCTTGATGAGCCCCTCCCCGAAGGGGATGCCCGAGGCCTGGGAGAACCCGATGGCCGCCGGGACCCCGGTGTCCGGGATGGGGATGACCACGTCCGCCTCCACCGGGGCCTCGTCGGCCAGGCTCATCCCCATGTGTTTCCGAGCGTGGTAGAGGTAGGTCCCGTACATCACCGAGTCAGGGCGGGCGAAGTAGATGAACTCGAAGATGCACAGGGCGGGTCTCCGCGCCTCCTCGAAGCGCTCGAAGCGGAGGCCCGTGTGGTCGATGACCGCCATCTCCCCCGGCTCGACCTCCCTTATGTACTCGGCCCCGATGATGTCCAGCCCGCAGCTCTCGCTGGACAGGGCGTAGCCGTCCCGGTAGCGACCCACGCAGAGGGGTCGAATGCCGTGGGGATCCCGCAGCCCTATGAGCTTGGTCTCGGTGAGGATGGCCAGGCTGTAGGCCCCGCTGAGGCGGGGCATCACCTCGCGGACCGCATCCTCGATGTCCCCCGCAGGAGAGCGGGCCAGAAGAAGGGCGATGACCTCGGTGTCCGAGGTGGTGTGGAACCGCGCGCCCTGCCGGCGCAGTTCCTCCCGCAGCTCGTCGGTGTTCACCAGGTTGCCGTTGTGGGCCACGTACACCGTGCCCCGGGCCCCGACGGCGCGGATGGGCTGGGAGTTCTCCCAGAAGGAGGACCCGGTGGTGGAATAGCGGACGTGGCCTATGGCCATGTGGCCCCGCAGGTTGAGCAGGTACCTCTCGCTGAAGACCTGGGAGACCATGCCCATGTCCTTGAGCATGACCGTCTCCCGTCCGTCGGAGACGGCTATGCCCGCGCTCTCCTGACCACGGTGCTGCAGGGCGTAAAGGGCGTAGTAGGTGAGCTTGGCCACGTCGTCCTCGCGGGTACAGACGCCGAAAACGCCGCAGTGGTCGCGTTTCTCGAGGCTCATGTCCGCCTGTTTCACCTCATCTCGAAAGGGCGTTCCCCACCTTTACAGTTTAGTACATTTCCTCATCGGGACCGTTGATGCCGCTCGCCTTCCCTCTCCAGACCGGCGACTGGCCG
>FWWL01003507.1_pt1 | contig 28455 bp, 26 predicted proteins | sample 2228331 | NCBI WGS metagenome assembly FWWL01 (sample SAMEA103939775, study PRJEB20133) | metagenome
CAAACCACTCGCTCCTGAGCATATCGCCCGCGCTTCAGAGTGCCATTGCTGAGCGCCACGAAAGATTGGTGGTCAACAGCGCTCAAGTGCACTGGGGAAGATTGAGAAGGTGCTGTGGCGAGAAATTGCACAGTGCCCTTAGGCACCCAAATCGCCAGTTGGGTTTCTCCAAACCGCTCGGTCACCATCAGCAGTCGGTTATCAGGCGTCCACGCAACCGCAGTAACCTGTCCCATCGGGATGCGGTCAGGGAAAGGCAAGGCTTCTCCCTTCTCGTTGAAGACCTTGACGAAGGTTTGCCCACTGTCTCGCGCCAGAATCACCAACCATTGGGCATCAGGTGAGCGTTGGAAGTCAAGGATAGCGGTTGCTTGAAAAGCGGTCAGAAACTCCGTTCGGCGGCTGCCTTCCCGCCAAAGGGCGAGGTGCACTAAGGGAGAATTCTGGCGGCGCACTAAAAGCCAAGCCCTTTTCCCATCCGGCGCCACTTGTAACCGTTCCACTCGGTAATTGTCCAGCGCCCACACCCTTTGGGGTTGGGAGGCATTGGGCGGTAAGCGGAAAACGGCATTGTCAGCGATGTAGAAGAGGGTGAAAGACATAGGTGGTGCCTCCCCAATGCTTGCCCCCTGCGGGAGTGGTTGAAGGGTTTCAGGGTCAACGCCAATCATTTGAGCAATCCGCTCAATCCGCGAGGGCACATCCGGGTGCGTCCCGAACCATTTGACAAGCCCGCGATAACGCTCCATTCCCAACTTCCGCAAAGCCGTGATGGCGGCAACGGGGTTGTAACCTGCCGCTTTCATGTAGCGGACACCCCGCGTGTCAGCATCCCGCTCGTGTTGGCGGCTGTAGCCGCTCTGATACAGCGAGAACATGATGTCAGACCCAATCCGCACCAGTTGGCTTGAGCCTCCCGTCAAGATGTCCAACAGGATGGAACCGGCAATGGCTTGGCTGAGTTGCTTGCGGATATGGTCGCCAGCGACATGCCCAATTTCGTGCCCCAACACGAACGCCACTTCGTCATCGCTCTCCAACGCCTCCAGCAAAGCGCGGGTGATGTAGATGAAACCCCCCGGCGCAGTGAAGGCATTCAATTCCTTCCGCTCGTTGAGGATTTTGAAACTGTAGGGCATGTCCTTGCGTTCGCAAACTGCTACCAGACTGCGCCCAATGCGTTCTATGCGACGCGTTTGGACGGGGTCGTCCCAAACCCCATACTCCTTTTCCAACGCTGCTGCCACTTCTTTACCAATCTCAATCTCCTGATTGCGGCCGATGAGGATGAGTTGGGTGAAAGCAGGCGTTGCCAGACAAAGAACGAGAGTGGCGATCACTATGCTGTGCCGCTTCATCGGTGCTCACCTCTCTTGACCGTGCGGCTGATTGTAAAGACGCAGCGCCCGTCAATTCGTTTCTCGGTGGCTCGGAGTTGAGGGCTGAAGGGGCGGGGGATAAGGGAGCGATTGCGAGATTTGGCGGCGTCGGTGGAGATACCAAAAACCGAGAGTGGCTCCTGAGAAGTTGACGGTGGCAACCGTTGTCCCCACTTTGTGGTAGCGCCAACCCCACCGCACTATCCCCGCTACCAAAAAAGCAACCGCAATGCCCATCGCCCAACCGAGAAGGCGCCAATGACTCCGTTTCGGCTGGGGGAGTGCTGAAGACGCAATGGGTTCGGAAAATGAAGCGGCAGCCATTTCTTCCAATTGGTGCCGGGCTTTCTGCCGAACGGTTTCTTTCGGGTGCTCGCGGGACACCCGCTGAAGCGTTTCTTGTGTTCTGGGGGAAGGGTGATGCGAGAGGGTGCGCAAAATTAACTCCACCAACATCTCGTCCTGTTCGTGCCAAAGGGCATCGCACAAGGCTTGGAAGGCTTCTTCGCTCCGAATTTTCCCCAGCGCTTGGATTGCTGCGCGACGGACAGAACGGCTCTCGTCAGTCAGTAACACTTTCAGTGCGGGCACCGCTTCAGTAGCGCGCAACTCACCCAACGCTTGCGCCGCCGCTGCCCGCACAAGGAGCGGGTCTCCTGTTAGTGGATCGGGTCCGATGGGTGGCATCTCGTCAAACAGGGCGCGAATGAGCGGCTTTATAGCACGCGCGTCTTTCAGTTTCCCTAACGCCAACGCAGCGTGAAGGCGCACTTGCTTGTCCTCGTCCTGAAGGGCGCGGATAAGCGGCTCTACGGCACGGCGGTCACCAATTTGCCCCAAGGTTGCTGCAATCAAAGGACGAGCAGGGCTGTGAGGATTTTGCAAGGCTTCTATCAGCGGGCGAACCGCTGCGGAGCCCATCTGAAGGAGCATCTCCCCCGCTTGCACTCGCACGATTTCGTCGTCGGCGCCCAACTGTTCAATCAACCGGGCGATGATGTCCATTTGGGTCACCTCTGCCGCACTTATCATGATAGCCCATCCCACCACCGATAGCAAGGGCTTCGTCACGGGACAGTTCTCTGCGCTCCATGCTCCTTGCTTCCTGCTTTCGCAGTAACGAACTCTTTTAGTCGTTGTGCGTTGCGCACAGCGTAGGCATTGACATCGTTGTTGAAGTAAGCGAAGACAGTGAGCCCTTGTTGGTGCCACCCGCAGATGCGTTCCGCCCACCACGCTAACTCCTCGTCAGGAAAACAACCTTCGTAAAGCCCATCCCAACCGTGAAAGCGCAGATAGACAAAAGATGCTGTCACTTTGTCCGCCAATTCTTTCGGCACACTTAGGAAAATAGGGACACAGTGGGCAGTGCCGTAACGCTCCAGCACTTGCCAAACGCGTTTATCTTCCCACCATGACGCGTGCCGAAACTCAACAGCGTAAAGGCAATGGCGGGGTAGTTGGCGCAGAAATTCTGTCAACCGCTCGGCGTCCGCTTTCAAGTGAGGGGGCAACTGCCACAAAACGACTTTCAACTTCTCACCCAACCCTTCCACCGCTTGAAAGAAACGGGTCAACGCCTCTTGAGTGTTGCGCAACTTCTTCATGTGCGTGATGAAGCGAGAACCTTTGACCGCAAAGACAAAGTTGGGAGGCGTTGTGGCTGCCCATTCTTCAAAAGTGGTGCGCTTCGGCAAGCGGTAGAAGGAGTTGTTCACCTCCACCGTGTCAAAATGGCGCGCGTAAAAAGGCAGCCACTGACGGGAAGGCAAATCCGACGGGTAAAAACGCCCGCGCCAGTGCGGGTAAACCCAACCAGAAGTCCCTACCCACACCATGAGCAGTCATGGGCAACCATGCCCAAAAGTCTGCACTGGCTAAGGAGCCACTCAATCGGTTGCGTTTAGTGCCCAGCGTTCCACTGCTGCCGAACATACCGCCGCTGCTCCAATTCGTCCAAAACCGCAACGGCAAAATCTTCCATGCTAATGTTGGCAGGGTTGCCTTTTTCGTCTTTGACAATCTGTATCCCACCAGTGCGGTAGCGCCCCGTTCGTTCGCCAGGGTAAATCATCCCTGCAGGGCACGCAAAAGACCAGTTTGCGGAGGAAGCGAAGATGAATTCGCGGGCTTGGGCAACGGTCAGCACCTCTTCCATCAGCGCGGGTGGGGCTTGGTCGCGGAAAGTCTCCAGCAACTGCTTGCCTGGTTCTACTTCCAAAGTTCCTGCGCCGCCGACGAAAACGATGTAGGGCACATTGGTTCGCTCGGCAGCGGTCAACAGTGAGCGGATGGCTTCCAAGTATTGCTCCTTGCCACCTGGCGAACGCGGGCTTAAAGAGGCTACGACAGCGTCATGCTCCCTCATCAGGGCTTCCATGCGTTCCGTATCCTTTGCGTCCGCAGCAACAACCTTCAAGTTTTCCCTCTCAGCCAGCCCTTGCGGGTTACGAGCAACGGCAGTAACTTGGTGACCGCGTCGCAAGGCTTCTTGAAGGATGCGAGACCCAATTGCCCCTGTGGCTCCCAGCAGCAAAATTTTCATGGCGCTGCACCTCCAAACCGAAACTTTGGCACACGCACGAAGGAAGTTGCAAGCAACTAAGAAGTCAGCGTGACTGGGAGGAGCACTGATGCGCCTTCCTGAAGCGACACAATCTCTGTGTCAACAGTGGCAGTTGGGCGATGTTAGCCTGTTGGCTTCTGCACTCCAAGCCTTGACAGCGTTGGGCGATGGAGAAGGACAGTTGCTTTTGTGGCATAAAGACGCCTTCTTGACTTTGTTGGCAGCCAAAAGCGGGGAATGGCAAGAGCGGCAAATTGGTCGCACCCTCACTCCTTCGGAAGAACCGTTTGCCTTTCATGCCCTGCGGAAACAGCGCCCCGTGTTTGTCAATTGGGGATTGCTGCGCGGGGCGGAGCCTTTCGCCCATTGCGCTGCTCCCTTGCGTTCGGCACCGCTCGTGCTCACTCTGGACATCCCCCTGACGGATGCTCCCTCGCTATCGCTTTTGCAACGATGGCGCTTCCCCCGTTCTTTGGTCAGCAAGATTGCCCGCGCCGCGTGGGGCGAGATGGTGCCTCCCTCGCTGCTCCGTTGGGTTTTGGAAAAGAAGGACGGCGTAGCAGTTTGGGACGCACACGATCGGTTACGATGGCATGTGGGGAGTGTTCTTGATGCCGCAGAAGTGCCGCAAGGGTTACACTTGAGTGCGGATTTTGTTTCCCTGCGCACGGAAGCGGGAACCATCCTTCGCCGCCGCAAAACAGCGCCGCCTCTGCTGCACGGTTACGCTTTGGTGCGTTCGGAAGTGCACCATCGGGTGAAGAACGATTTGCAAAGCCTTGTAAGTTGGTTGCGGTTGCAGGCGCGACGGGCGCCACCGGAAGCGAAGGTGATATTGCTGGACGCTGCTGAACGGGTGCGGGTGTTTGCCACCGTTCACGATTTGCTCGCCCGCTCAAAGGGCGAATGGGTTGCCCTGCGGGAACTGGTGCAGCAATTAGCCGCCACCCTCATTGACCAAGCCCGAGACGAGGGGAAGGCAATTCATTTCGCCGTCATCGGTCCCGAAGTCCTCCTTGCTCCCAAGCAAGCCAGCACCGTTGCATCAATCATTCACGAACTGTTGCGCAACGCGTGCGATCACGGTTTTCGCCCCGGCGAGCAAGGAACGGTCACGGTGAGGTTGGAACTGCAAGAGCGACGCCTTTGCGTGGAAGTTATTGATAACGGTTGCGGCTTTGAAGTGCAGCGTTGGGACGGCACGACTTTAGGCTTAACCATCGTCCGCAACCTCATAGAGCAAGACTTGAAGGGCACTTTGGAAATTGTCTCCGCCCCCGGCAGCGGCACTGCTGTCCGTTTCTCCTTTCTTTTGTCCCACAAGGAAAGCGGTTCCTAATGCATCCTATTTGCAGCAATGTTCGTCAGGAAGCAACCCCTTGGTTGGCGTGTTAGCGAGGAATGTGCGAGTATCACCACCTTTTTCAGTTCGCCCTCGGTGAAAGCGATGGCGCTAAAAAGCAGAGTCAGCAGATTGAGTCAACTGGACTTCCCATTTGCCCGTTGCGCTGTTGTAGTTAACCGACATCACTTCCCCTTCGTCTACAAGACCGTTTGCGTTCCCGTCCGTCCAAAGGGAAGAGGTGCCTGCACCTGTAAGTTCCCATGTGCCTTCTTTCACTGTGCCATCGGGTTTGGTGAGGGTGAAAGCACCTTTGCCACCCACAAGAAAGGCAGAGTTAGAAGAATCCACGACCAGCGGGTTGTCAGCCGAAAAAACCATTTGAGTAGTCCCTTGTGGTCCTGTCTTAACCGTTGTCCCGCAGACATTCGCCTGATCTTCCGTTTGGGGGATAAGCGTCATTTGTCCCTGCCAGTGTTCTGTGCCACTTGCTGTCTGGAAGGTGAAATCCCATGCATAGTCACCACCAGGAAACGCCTCTGTGTCTGGAACCGTCAGCCAACCTGACCAAACCTCACCGCCTTTACTGAAGTTCACGCACTCATACTTGAGCGTGTCACCTTGGTCAACAATTCGGATGATTCCCCCAACCCCGTCTTCATCGGTGCCAAAGTCAAACTCCTGTAAGTTGGGGAATTGGTCGCCATCGCTGTTCTGCTCAGAGCGAGTGTAGGTATAGGTTGTTTCCCTGAGAACATCGAAGACGGCATAGTCAAGGAAGGGTGAGAGGCGGTTTAACCCATCTGCAACTTCCTCTGCTGCCAAGTTCGTGTCAGGGTCCAGAATGTAGTCCACTTGCTGGGCAGTAGGGCTTTGGGCGAACAGGCGAAAGGTTACAAAAAGCGCTACTGCGAAAGCCCCCACACAAAGAGCGAGGAGGCACAGCCTTTGCCTCTTTTCTTTCAGCAGCATAGTTAAACACCTCCCTGCGATGTTTTTGTGCCAGCGAAGGTTACCGCTGGCGCTTTTCTATCCGCCCGTCCAAAAGGACGGCGATTTGACAATATGGGCACTCGGCTAAAGTGCGCCCATCAGGGCACCAACGATAACTGGGCTCGTAGTCAAGCCCTTGTAAGTCCATCGCGATTTTCAGCAAGTATTTTGGGTCGCGAGGGCAAAGGAGAGCCGAAGGGAATTCAAAGTAACTTCCTGCCAAGTAAGGCATTCCCAAATATTGCGCCTCTCGCTCCGTCAGGAAGACTGTCTTTTTCGTTGCTTGCTTAACCAACTCTAAAGGTGGCGGGAAAGGGACTCGGTATCTTTTGCTCACCTTTTGGCTCAACACCCACACCCCCTTTAGGTTGTAGCGGGAGCAGGCGTAGTAAGTCTCAAAATAGACCCACACCCGCTCCTGAACCAGTTCCCATCCTGTCCTCAAAAGGAAAGCCCCCAGAAAAATTCCCGCTCCTGTCAGGTAAGCCTTCCAACCAAACATGACTGTCACCGGCATGTATAGGGACCAATCATGCGACATCTTTTTAAGGGACCCACGCAGTGAGTAATTGTTGTGTCCCTATAGCCAACGACTCCCCGACCGTCTTGGTAAATCGCAAGGTCACACAGGTAGATAAGTCCATACCAGCAGCAGTATATATTGAGCATCTGCCCAACATATGTGCAATTCCCAAATGGTGGGAGGAAGAGGTGATCAATGCAAGATCTCATCTGACGCGGAGGGCAACCTGACAAAACGAAAAGCATCACCAGCAGGGTAACGCTCAAGATCTGCCTAAAGCGAATCGTCAAGCACATCTTCATGGCTCTCACCCTCCTCACTTTCAAATTCTGCCCTTACGAACCGCGGGCGTCCTAAGGGCCAAAATGTAATTGACCCATCATAGTGCGCAATGAGAGTGAACCCAAGAGAGCGCTTGTGTCCAGGACAACTGGTTAATGGGGAAGTTGATTTTAAACGAGGGTTACCTTTTCCGTAGTAACTTACAACAAACTCGTTAACGAACCAAGGATAGGAACAAAACCATTTTTCGCCTTTCCAAAAAACCTCTACTGGGTTCTGATTAGGAAATTCGGGTCGCCATCGTCCTCCCCACGGATCACTGGGACAAATGAAAACGGCTTTGCTGCGAGTGTAGGGATATAGCAATTGGTCTATGAGCCCCCAAAGCCCTTCAGGTGTTTGGATGGGATAGTTGGGAGTTATAGGAACTGCTCCCCAATCCTGCTCATACATGTGCACTGCTTGAATTATTTGACGAAGGTTGCTAACGCAAGTGGTCAGATAAGCCCGCTCGCGCGCTTGAGTGTAAAAGTGATAGGAAATTCCAATCACCAACGAAAGCACTATTATCACGACAAGCAGTTCCAACAGTGTCATCCCTCTCATCCTCATGCGCCTCACTTACCCAGCAAATATTTGACTTGCGCCAATTCCTTTTGCCACTTCTCTATCTGGCGAGACCTCAGCGAAAGCCGACTTAGATAGCGCAAAGTCCCGTCAGGGGCAACAAGATACAGCCGAGGCATGTAAAGGGCATTCAGCCGTTCAAAAACCGTCAACTTCGGATCCCAAACAAACACCAAGTCCTTGTAAGCGTTCCAAAGCCGAAACAACTCCGCATTCGGTTGACCAATGTAGACGACAGCAGTTCTTATCTTGTCAGCGTTTTGGGATTGAAAGGCATGGATGAGTTGGAGCGTCTCCTCTAAGCCACAGGTTCCACAAGTGAACCAAAGGGCAGTCAACTTGTCGGGGAAGGGGAGGCGGACAGGTTTGCCGCTCCAATCCGTTAAGCCCTCCAGCGAGATGACGGAGCCGACTTTCGGGTCTTTTTCAGCGGTCAGTTGCAGGATAGGTGTCCATTCTTCAGGGTCTATCCCTGTGAGCCTGAAGAGGAGGGCGGTGCCATACCCTTTTGCTCCCAAATACCAACCAACGAAGGCGCAGGCGAGCCAAAACAGCAACACCTGCCCGTTGCCTCTTAGCCACATCGTCCAACGGCGCTGCTGCCTTGAGCGAGAAAATGCCATTGGCGTTCTCTCCTGCCTTTGCGCTTGTCCCATCGCTGTTGCCCTCCAAGGGGGCGTTGGCTCAGTTTTGCGCCCCCACTATATAATCCCAGTTTCCAAGCCGTTTTGTGAACCTAATTTTTGCCCTTTTTGCCGCCAGTTTTGGCGAATTTGTGGCGGCAACCCCTCGGCTCGCTCTAACCACTCTTTCAGCCGCTCTTTAATCTTGTCCCATCGCTTGTGCAGGGCGCGGCGGCTAATCCCCAACTCCTTGGCAACCTCTTCAAAGGTTGCTTCATCCCAGAACAAGCGAAGGACAATGTATCTGTCTTGTTCGGACAGGCGAGCAAGGGCGCGGTGAACGGAGAGTCGTTGCAGGATGCTTTCCATCGCCATTTCGCTCTGCTCGCCAAGCGCCGCAAATCCCCCAGTTTGGCTCGGTTCGTCCTCATCTGGCGAGGGGGGAGAGGGCGGAGAGAGGGGTATGACGGGCAGCGAGCGCCCATTCGTCCCGCCAAGCCTGCTTGAGGGCGGACAGAACGGCGCAGGACAGGGCATCGTCGTCAGCGGTCGGGTTCTGTTCCAGAGAGAGACAGAGGGCGAGCCAAGCGACACCGAACAGTTCTTCCGCCCATGCGGACGGGGACCATCGTGGGGGCAGTTGCCACTGCACCGCTTTCTGCACGCACGCTTGAAGAAGTTGCTTCTTCTTCAAGGGTCCACCATCGCTTTTACCTCCCGCATCAAAAAGCCGTCCTTGCACAAGCGTTTTAGGGTAGCGGGATTATGCCACAAATGAGCATTTGAGGAAAGAGCCTTTAGGGAGCAGCCTGCAAGGGAAAAGTTCAAACTTGCTCTCGGCGATTTTAAGGGTTGCTGCCGTCAGAGAGGGCGTTAAAGCGCTGCAGCGCACGGTTTCTCGGTTTACGGCTTTTGTTCACAACTTTCCTTCCGCTCTCAAGCGTTTATGCTCCACCATGAGGCAGCGGTTTTGGACGACGGTGAGCCCGGCGTCTTTGGCTTTTTGAGCAGCGGTGTTGTTGACGATGCCGATTTGCATCCAAACGGCTTTTGCTCCCACTTCTATGGCTTCGTCTACGATAGAGGGAACTTTGTCGGGAGCACGGAAGATGTCCACGATGTCAGGCACTTCGGGCAATTCCTTTAGGGACGCGTAAACCTTCTGCCCTGCAATCTCTTCCGCATGCGGGTTAATGAAGTAAGTGCGGTAGTGTTGGCGCAAGTATTGGGCGACGATGTGGCTATCCTTTGTCGGGTCGCGGGAGACGCCGACGACCGCTATCACTTTTGCCTCTTTCAAGAGCCGTTCAATCTCTTCCGCATTAGCATTGACGGTGGGCAACTCACAGGCTTCACTCACAGCGCATCACCTCAGCGTTTGCGTTGCCATAGCCTTTGAGGAGGCAACAGCGGTTTAGGTTACGCTACCGCTCAGGGCAGAAGGTAAACTCGGCTTTGATGGTTTCGTAGCCTTTTGCTTCCAGTTCGCCCAACCATCGTTCCACCATGATAGCAGCGGCGCAACCAAAACCTGCAGCGGTGATGGCTTGGCGGAAGGTGTGGTCGTGGCAGTCACCCGCTGCGAAAACGCCTGGCACGCTGGTGCGTTGGAAGCGGTCCACCAGAATGTAGCCTTGCTCGTCCAGTTGCAACTGCCCGCGAAAGAGGGCAGTGTTAGGTTCATGCCCGATGGCGAGGAACAAGCCGTCCAAAGGCAGCACGCTTTCTTCGCCCGTCTTGACATTCCGCAATCGGACGCCCATGACTTTGTCGTTGCCCAACACTTCCGTCACGACGCTGTTCCAAACGAACTCAATCTTCGGGTTGCTGAAGGCGCGCTGCTGCATGATTTTGCTGGCACGCAGTTGGTTGCGGCGGTGGATGACATAGACTTTTTGCGCGTGATGGGTAAGGTAGAGGGCTTCTTCCATCGCGCTATCGCCACCACCCACGACGCCGACCACTTTGTCGCGGTAGAACCAACCGTCGCAAGTGGCGCAAGTGGAAACGCCGCGACCGAAAAACTTTGCTTCGCTTTCCAATCCCAAGCGACGAGGCGAGGCGCCTGTGGCAACGATGAGGGCCAAGCAACGGAGGCGGTTGCCCGCGCTGGTTTCAACGGTGAAGGGATGCTCGCGCAGGTTCACCGTTACAGCGTCTTCGTAAAGGAGGCGAGCGCCAAAGCGCTGCGCTTGCTCCATCATGTTCTGCATCAACTGGGGACCCAAGATGCCTTCAGGAAAGCCGGGGAAGTTTTCCACCTCCGTCGTAGTCATCAGTTGCCCACCTGCCACAGACCCCGCAATCACTATTGGGTTCAACGCTGCCCTCGCCGTGTAGATAGCCGCAGTCAAACCCGCTGGTCCTGAGCCGATGATGATGACCTTTTCCACCTGTTCTGCCATCCTGTAACCCTCCTTCGTCAAGTGGGTGATCGTTGGGATGTCACTTAGCGCCCTTCTCTTCACTTTGCAGGGCTTCCAACGCTTCAGGGCGCAAAGCGATGTGCTGTTCTGCCAGCACCTTTTCGTCCACAGGGGTTGGCGCACCTGTCAAGGGGTCTTGCATGGTGCTGGTCTTGGGGAAGGCGATGACCTCACGGATGTTGAGATAGGGCAACCCCGTTTCGGGCGAGGTGGCTTCGCAACCGGCGATGAGCGCCAAGATGCGGTCCAAACCCAATGCGATGCCGCCGTGCGGTGGCGCGCCGTATTCAAAGGCTTCCAGCAAAAAGTCAAACTTGCGTTTCGCTTCTTCAGGAGGGAGTTCAATGGCGCGGAAGACCAACTCTTGGATTTCGCGGCGATGGATTCGGATGCTTCCGCCACCGATCTCGTAGCCGTTGAGGACGATGTCGTAAGCGTAGGCGCGCACTTTGCTCAGCGGGTGTTCGCGGTGCCCTTTGGGGATGGGATAGTTGGGGTCGCTAAGGGCTCGCACCCCTTCTTCCAACAACGGGATGTCGTCGGGATAGGGCGAAGTGAAGGGATGGTGGGATGGGGAGTAGCGGTTTTCGTCAGCGTCCCATTTGAGCAATGGGAAGTCGGTGACCCAGAGGAAGCGGAGGGTTGCATCGGGAGCGTCCGTCAACCCCAGTTGGCGCCCCAACTTGAGCCGCAAGTTGCCTAAAGCCTCCGCCACGATCTCTGGCTCGTCAGCGACGACCAACACTAAATCGCCTTGCTGGGCACCGCAACGCTCAAAAATCGCTGTCAACTCTCTGTCCGTTAGAAACTTGGCGACTTGCGACCGCACTTCCCCATCGCCCAGAGCAAAAGTAGCCAACCCCTTTGCCCCGAAGCGTTTTGCGAACTCCGTCAACTCAGCGAGTTCCTTGCGGGATAGGGAGGCTTTCTGAGGCACGCGCAGTGCTTTCACCTTCCCACCCTTCGCCACCGTCTCAACAAAAGCGCGGAATTGGCAGTTTGCCACGATGTCGCTGATGTCCACCAACTCCATTCCAAACCGCAAGTCGGGCTTGTCGCTGCCAAACCGTTCCATCGCTTCAGTGTAAGAAATGCGAGGGAATGGGGTGCTGATTTTAATGCCAGCGGCTTTCTCAAGGGCGTATTGGAGCAACCCCTCCACCACGCTGTAGATGTCCTCAGCGGTGACGAAACTCATCTCAATGTCAATCTGGGTGAACTCTGGTTGGCGGTCGGCGCGAGGGTCTTCATCGCGAAGGCATCGGGCAATTTGGAAGTAGCGTTCAACCCCAGCGACCATGAGCAATTGCTTGGCGATTTGAGGTGACTGGGGGAGGACGAAAAACCGTCCTGGGTGGAGCCGAGAAGGAACGAGGAACTCGCGGGCTCCCTCGGGAGTGTGCTTCCAGAGGATGGGCGTTTCCACTTCCCAAAAGCCATTTTCGTGCATGAAATCACGCACTGCCTTCGTGAATCGGTGGCGAAGTTCCAAGATGTCTCTCATGCGCTTGCGGCGCAAGTCAAGGTAGCGATACTTCAACCGCACCCATTCGTCAACATTGATGTCGTCGGCGATGGGGAAGGGGAGGGGTTTGGCATCGTTGAGGACTTCCAAAGTCTTCCCTCGCAACTCAATCTCGCCTGTTGGCAATTTAGGGTTCTCCGTGCCCGGCGGGCGACGGGCGACAACACCCGTGATCCGCAGCACCCACTCGTTGCCCACATCTCTGGCAGCCGCAACAGTTTCTGGGGAGCAATCTTGTGGGTCAAAAACGCACTGAACAATCCCGCTGCGGTCCCTCAGGTCAATGAACACGATGCCACCATGGTCCCGAACGCGGTTCACCCATCCGCACACAGTGACTGTTTGACCAATGTGAGCGGGACGCAGTTCGCCACAGTGATGCGTTTTCAACATGGCATCTCTTCCCCCATTTGGCAAGCAGCGTTGTGACATTCTCGCACTATTGCCGTCAAAATTTTGGCACGATGATATGGCAGCGTAGTAGCAAGTTGCTTTGAATTTTTCACGAGGAGGTCTGGCGCAATGGTGGCTGTTGAAAGCATGTTGCGCGGGACAATGCAAATCAACGAGCGAGGGCATTTGGAAATCGGCGGCTGCGACTGTGTGGAACTGGCACAGCGGTTTGGGACGCCGCTTTACATCGTGGACGAAGCCCTCGTTCGGGAAAACTGCCGCCGCTACAAAACTGCCTTCGCTAAAAACTATCCGAAAGAGGCGCGCATCGCTTATGCGGGCAAAGCCTTTCTGGTCATAGCGATGTGTCAACTGGTTAACGAGGAAGGTCTGTGGTTGGATGTGGCTTCTGGGGGCGAACTTTTCACGGCACTGCAAGCGAAATTCCCAACGGAACGCATTTACTTGCACGGAAACTACAAGACGGAGGCAGAATTGGAGATGGCAGTGCGCCACAAAGTGGGGCGCATCGTGGTGGACTGTTTTGAGGAGTTAGAGCGGTTAAACAGGGTTGCCACTCGCCTTAACACGGTCGTTGACATCCTGCTGCGGTTGACCCCCGGTGTAGAAGCCCACACTCACGAATACATCCGAACGGGGCAGATTGACACCAAATTCGGGTTTCCGATAGAAGGAGGCGTGGCTTTGGAGGCAGTTCGTTACGCTCTTTCGTTGCCCCACTTGCGACTGCGCGGTTTCCACTGCCACATCGGCTCGCAAATTTTTGAGACGGAACCCTATCGCATCGCCGTAGAGGAGATGTTCCAATTTGCTGACCTCGTGCGCAAGGAGACAGACTTCGTTTGTCAAGAGTTGAACTTGGGTGGCGGTTTGGGTGTGCGATACACGCCTGACGATGACCCGCCAAGCATAGAGGAGTTTGTCGCCTTCCTTTGTGAAGCGGTGAAGGAAGCGGCGGCTCGACTCAATTTCCCCTTGCCTATCCTTACTGTTGAGCCGGGGCGATCCATTGTGGGGGAAGCAGGGACAACCCTTTACACCATTGGGGTAGTGAAAGAAGTGCCTGGCGTTCGGATTTATGTTTCGGTAGACGGCGGAATGAGTGACAACCCGCGCCCTGCCCTTTACGGCGCCCGTTACTTTGCCTTGATAGCCAACAAAGCGAACCAACCCGCTAACTTGGTAGTCACGGTGGCGGGCAAACACTGTGAGAGCGATGTGCTCATTCGCGACATCGCTTTGGCAGACCCGCAACCTAAGGATGTGCTGGCGGTTTTCACAACTGGGGCTTATCATTACAGCATGGCGAGCAATTACAACCGCTTTCCGCGCCCTGCCGTCGTTTTCGTCAAGGACGGTCAGGCACGCTTGGTGGTTCGGCGGGAGACCTACGATGACTTGCTGCGGTGCGATGTGCTGTGAAAATTTTTGGAGACGCAAGAGTCGCATGAACTGCGGGAGGTGGACGGTCTATGGCAAAAGCACAGTTTCTTGCCGATCTGCGGGTTGGTGACTATGTGGACACCGTTGTTGTGGTCAAGAGCAAGCGACGCATCCCTTACCGCAACCGCCCTGGCTACTACCTCGCCCTGATTTTGAAGGACCGCTCGGGGGCGGTGGAGGGACGCGTTTGGGAAGAGGCGGAAACCATTGACCGCGAAATTGCTGAGCGAGATGTAGTGCGGGTTCGGGGCATCGTGGAACTTTACCAACAACTGCCGCAAGTGCGCATCGCCAGCATTCAGAAAGCGCAAGAGGACGAATATGAGTGGACGGACTTGGTTCCCCGCACGGAGAAAGATGTCAATGCCCTTTGGCAGCGGGTTCAAGAAGCCATTGAGCGAGTGAGCAACCCTTACTTGCAAACCCTGCTGCGATGCTTCTTTGATGACCCAGAGTTCGCTGAGGCTTTTCGGAACGCGCCGGCTTCCCTTTACCTGCACCACAGTTGGGTTGGCGGGCTGATTGAACATGTGTGCACTGTTTTAGACTTAGCCGAAACTTTGTGTCGCCACTACCCTGAGTTGGACAGGGACTTGCTCATCACGGGCGTTCTCCTGCATGATGTGGGAAAAGTTCGGGAGTATCAGTGGCAAACGGACATAGACCGCACGGACGAGGGGCGCTTATTGGGACACTTGGTGCTGGGTGACGAAATGGTGGCGGAGAAAATCAAGCAAATTCCCGACTTCCCTCAAGAGTTGGCGATGCGGGTGCGCCACATGCTTATCAGCCATCACGGGACAGGGGAGTGGGGAGCACCGCGCCCACCCATGACTTTGGAAGCCGCTGCTCTCCACTTCCTTGAGTTTGCCGATGCCCAGTTGAAGCGCTTCGCTACCGTGCTTAAGGAGCGGCGTGAACCAGAAAGTCCGTGGACGACCTACGAACGCATGCTGGGGCGGCGGCTGTTTGCTGGCTACGAAATGGCTCCTGTTACTCCGACTGAGGAGAAAGTTGCTGAAGGGGAGGAGAAAGCGGAGACAGTAGAAGTTGCCCCTGTTCCTTCGCTGGAAGAACTGCCACCTTTGCCTTCTGAGTTGGAACTGCTGTCCGAAGAGTGGGAGCGGATTAGTGAAGAACTGGCAGAAATTCCTAAGTTGCCAGAAACGCCAATAGTTGCTGAACCATCACCTTTGTTGGAACCAGAGGAAGAAGAAAAGCAGAAGCGGCGGCGAGGGCGGCGCCCCGAAGCCCCTGAGGAGGAAGGGCGATTGCCTTTATAAAGGGCGTCTAACTGCGGTGAGCAAACATGTGGGAACGGCGGATGTGGAAGCGCATAGACTGGTGGTTGCTCTTGGCAATGGGGCTATCGCAAGCCCTCGGGTTGTTAGCCCTCGCCAGCGCCACCTACACAATGGGTTGGGGCAAACTGATGAGGCAAGTAGTCTGGATGTTGTTGGGATGGGGTGCTTTTGCCTTTGCTTTGCGAAACGACTTCCAAGTTTGGGCGAGATGGGCGAAGTGGATTTATTGGGTATGCGTTGGTTTGCTGGTTTTGGTCTTGGTAGTGGGGCATGAGCAGTATGGCGCCCAAAGGTGGCTCCGAATAGGCAGCGTCACTTTTCAACCATCTGAATTTGTCAAGGCTGCTTTGATCATCTCTCTCAGCGCTTTCTTTGCTGAGCACTGGGAACGGGTCTTGACAGACTTTCGCTTGTTCCTTCGGACCGGATTTCTGGTGGGGTTGCCGACGGTTCTGGTCTTCCTGCAGCCGGACTTGGGCACAGCGTTGGTTTTGGTCAGCGTTTGGTTAGGGATGCTTTTCTTCATTGGCGTTCCGATGCGGTGGTTGATGCTCACCGTTTTGGCAGGATGCGTCCTCTTTGCCTTCGTGTGGGAGAAGGGGCTCATCAAGGACTATCAGAAGCAACGACTCATCGCCTTCTTAGACCCTTATTCACGGGCGACTAAGGAAGGCTACCACATTTTGCAGTCGCAACTGGCGATCGGCTCTGGGGGGTTGACAGGGAAAGGTTGGTTTCAGGGGCGCATTGGTAAATTGGGATTTGTCCCTGCACAACACACTGATTTCATCTTCACAGTCATTGGCGAAGAAGGCGGGTTCATTGTCAGCTGCGCCGTTGTGGTTTTGTTTGGAGTGCTTCTTTGGCGTCTTTTGAAGATAATGGCAGAAACAGAAAATGTGTTGCCAGCATCACTTGTAGCAGGAACTTTCTGCTTCCTTGCCATCCACATTTTGGTGAATATTGGCATGACACTACGCTTGATGCCTATAACGGGGTTGCCCTTGCCTTTCTACAGTGCGGGAGGGAGCAACCTTGTGGTTGCCTATTTGCTTTTAGGCATTGCTCAAAGCGTGGCAGTTCGGCGGAAGCGGTTATCCTTCGGCTAAAAGACACCGCTTCACAAAAACCGCAAAACTGGTGGCAAAAACCGTTTTTTTGGCGGGGTTCATGGTCTTTACAAGCGACAGGGGCGCGGCTATCATATATAGCGCCTGAAGCAAGTGCACCTTCACAAAGAGACCTCACAGGAAGGTTAGACAAGGCACCTTGACAATGGAATAGTGCTGGGCGAGGAAAGAGGAGTAGCAGGTAAGACTCGTACTCCCCAACGAAGAGGAAAACCCCGTCCCCCGTCGCGAAGAGCGACGGGAAATGGGTTTTCTGCTGGAGAGTTTGATGGTGGCTCAGGGCGAACGCTGGCGGCGTGGATAAGGCATGCAAGTCGAGCGCAGGCTCGCTGGAGGGGTTTCCCCAACAGCGGGTGCTGAGCGGCGAACGGGCGAGTAACGCGTGCCTAACCTACCCTGGAGACGGGGATAACCCTGGGAAACTGGGGCTAATACCCGATACGCTCCCTCGTCGCATGGCGGGGGAGGAAAGGTAAGGGACGAAAATCCCTTGCCGCTCTGGGATGGGGGCGCGTCCCATCAGGTAGTTGGTGGGGTAACGGCCCACCAAGCCGATGACGGGTAGCCGGCCTGAGAGGGTGACCGGCCGCACCGGGACTGAGACACGGCCCGGACCCCTACGGGGGGCAGCAGCCGAGGATCTTGGGCAATGCCCGAAAGGGTGACCCAGTGACGCCGCGTGGGGGAAGAAGCCCTTCGGGGTGTAAACCCCTGTTGGCGGGGGAAGAAGCCGACCCTTCGGGGTCGGTTGACGGTACCCCGCGAGAAAGCCCCGGCTAACTCCGTGCCAGCAGCCGCGGTAAAACGGAGGGGGCGAGCGTTGCCCGGAGTTACTGGGCTTAAAGGGTCCGTAGGCGGTTGCTCAAGTCCCTCGTGAAAGCTGCTCGCTCAACGGGCAGAGGACGAGGGAGACTGAGCAACTTGAGGGCGGGAGAGGCCAGCGGAACGGCGGGTGTAGCGGTGAAATGCGTCGATATCCGCCGGAACACCAGTGGCGAAGGCGGCTGGCTGGAACGCCCCTGACGCTGAGGGACGAAGGCCGGGGGAGCGAACCGGATTAGATACCCGGGTAGTCCCGGCTGTAAACGTTGGGCGCTAGGTGTGGGGAGTCTCGACCCTCCCCGTGCCGCAGGGAAACCAATAAGCGCCCCGCCTGGGGAGTACGGGCGCAAGCCTGAAACTCAAACCAATTGACGGGGGCCCGCACAAGCGGCGGAGCATGTGGCTTAATTCGATGCTACCCGAAGAACCTTACCAGGGCTTGACATGGTGGCTTAAGCCCGCCCGAAAGGGTAGGGTGGGACGGTTTCCGCCGTCCAGCCACCACAGGTGGTGCACGGCTGTCGTCAGCTCGTGCCGTGAGGTGTCCGGTTAAGTCCGGTAACGAGCGCAACCCCCGCCGCCAGTTGCCAGCGGGTAATGCCGGGCACTCTGGCGGGACTGCCCGCGTAAGCGGGAGGAAGGTGGGGATGACGTCAAGTCCGCGTGCCCCTGAAGCCCTGGGCTGCACACATGCTACAATGCCCGCTACAAAGGGTTGCGAACCCGCGAGGGGGAGCGAATCCCAAAAAAGCGGGCTCAGTTCGGATCGCAGGCTGCAACTCGCCTGCGTGAAGGCGGAGTCGCTAGTAACCGCCGGTCAGCAATACGGCGGTGAATACGTTCCCGGGCCTTGTACACACCGCCCGTCACGCCATGGAAGCCGGCTGCACCTGAAGCCGGTGGGCCAACCCGAAAGGGAGGCAGCCGTCGAGGGTGTGGTCGGTGACTGGGGCGAAGTCGTAACAAGGTAGCCGTAGCGGAAGCTGCGGCTGGATCACCTCCTTTCTAAGGAGTTCAGCACCGGTGTGGAGGAGAGGCAGTGATGCCTTCTCCAAGTGTTAGAAACCCCGGTGCTGTCTCTGGGTCAAGCCTGTTACTCTCTCGCCCAGCACTGTTCCCTTGTCAAGGGCCTGTAGCTCAGTCGGCAGAGCGCACCCCTGATAAGGGTGAGGTCCGAGGTTCAATTCCTCGCAGGCCCACCAATTTCAGGAAAACTGCCTCGGACGGATTTGAGCCGATGGGCCCGTAGCTCAGTTGGGAGAGCGCCGGCTTTGCAAGCCGGAGGTCGACGGTTCAAATCCGTCCGGGTCCATTTGAACCTTGACAAAGAAATAGGGAGCCACCGCTCGGTCGCTGGGCTGAGCGGAAAGATAGGAGCCGGGTGCATCCTGCGTGGCCGAAGGATGCTCTCATCTCGCGCAGTCAAGCTACAAAGGGCACGCGGTGGATGCCTCGGCACCAGGGGCCGATGAAGGGCGCGGCAAGCTGCGATAAGCCCCGGGGAGCCGCAGCAGGCTGTGATCCGGGGATACCCGAATGGGGAAACCTGGCGGAGGAAAACCTCCGTCACCGTCAGGTGAATCCATAGCCTGACGGGGGGAAGCCCGCGAACTGAAACATCTTAGTAGCGGGACGAAAAGAAAGCAACCGCGATGCCCCGAGTAGTGGCGAGCGAAAGGGGCACAGCCCAAACCACCACCGTGCAAAAGCCCGCAGGCGTTGCGGTGGTGGGGTAGTGGGACAGCACCAGAGGGGGCTGCGGACCCCTCAGGGAGTTACAAAGCTCTGACCTAGCCGAAGTGGCCTGGAATGGCCCGCCGTAGAGGGTGAGAGCCCCGTAGGCGAAAGGTCAAGAGCCTCCCGGGGTGCTGTTCCCAAGTAGCCCGGGCCCCGTGAAAGCCTGGGCGAATCTGGGGGGACCACCCTCTAAGGCTAAATACCCCTGGTGACCGATAGCGGACCAGTACCGTGAGGGAACGGTGAAAAGAACGGTGGGAAGCCGAGTGAAAGAGAACCTGAAACCGCGTGCCTACAAGCAGTCGGAGGGCTATGCCCCACAACAACTGTGGGGCAAAAAGCCTGACGGCGTGCCTCTTGAAGAATGAGCCAGGGAGTTGCCGTCAGTGGCGAGGCTAAGCACCATCCGGTGCGGAGCCGTAGGGAAACCGAGTCTGAATAGGGCGCTCAGTCGCTGGCGGCAAACCCGAAACCGAGCGAGCTACCCCTGCCCAGGGTGAAGTGCCCTTAACCGGGCACGGAGGCCCGAACCCATCGGTGTTGCAAAACCGTGGGATGAGGTGGGGGTAGCGGTGAAACGCCAACCGAGCTCGGAGATAGCTGGTTCTCCCCGAAACACGTGTAGGCGTGGCGTCAGGACTTTCAGCGGCGGAGGTAGAGCCACGGATGGGGGTAGGGGGTGAACAGCCTACCAAACCCCGTCCAACTCCGAATGCCGCCGCTGGTCCCCTTGAGGGGCTAAGTCCTGGCAGTCGGACATCGGGGGATAAGCTCCGGTGTCGCGAGGGAAACAGCCCAGACCGCCTGCTAAGGTCCCCAAGTCCTGGCTTAGTGGGGAACGCTGTGGGACTCCTAAGACAGCCGGGAGGTTGGCTTAGAAGCAGCCATCCTTTAAACAGTGCGTAACAGCTGACCGGCCGAGGAGTCCTGCGCGGAAGATTCAACGGGGCTAAGCCAGGCGCCGAAGCAGCGGGCTTGGTGGAGGTGTCCATAAAGACCCTCCATCAGGCGGTAGGGGAGCGTTCCGCCTGCTGTGAAGCCTGACCGAAAGGACAGGTGGAGCGGGCGGAAGTGAGAATCCTGGCACGAGTAGCGATAAGGCAGGTGAGAATCCTGCCCGCCGGAAGCCCAAGGTTTCCGACGCAACGCTCGTCGGCGTCGGGTTAGGCGGTCCTAAGCCGAGGCCGTTTGGCGTAGGCGATGGGCAGCCGGTTGATATTCCGGCCCCACCAACCTCCGCCATCAGGGATGAGGGACGCTCCCAAGGGAGCCTACGCGGCGATGGTCGTCCGCGGCGACCGTGGAGTCAGCCTTGCTCGGCAAGGCTGGCTTGGCGGGAGTGAGCCGCCTTAGCGCGGCGAAGTGGCGCCCCAAGGGAGCCAAGAAAAGCCCTTACCGAGTTCGTCCCGTAAGGGACGGCGCGGAGCGTTGGTGACCGTACCGGAAACCGCCACAGGTGGGCGAGGAGAGTATCCACAGGCGCGCGGGATAACCCCCGCCAAGGAACTCTGCAAAATGTCCCCGTAACTTCGGGAGAAGGGGAGCCGTAGTAGGGTGAACGGGCCTTCGCGCCCAATTAGCCCGAGGCGGTCGCAGATAAGCGGCCGGGGCGACTGTTTAACAAAAACACAGGTTCCTGCCAACCCGAAAGGGGAGGTATAGGGGCCGACGCCTGGCCAGTGCCCGAAGGTTAAGGGGACGGGTTCGCCAGGTCTTGACCTGGCAAGGCTCGCGCCCCGAAGCCCGGGTAAACGCCGGCCGTAACCCTGACGGTCCTAAGGTAGCAAACGCTGCCTGCCTACCAGGTAACTGGTAGGGCAACACCGGCTGTATGCGGGGAAGCCCTTAGAGCCCTCTCTACCTTTCCTCCTCGGAGTGGAAAGGTAAAAATGGGAGGGATTGGGTAACCCGCAGGAAACCTCACCAGATGGTGGGGGATCCTCAGAGACCATACGCCGGCGTCCAGCCTTCTGCAATGGAGGGACTGGGATGGAACTATCGCCCGAGTGGGTCGTTGGCTTCGTGGATGGGGAGGGTTGCTTCTTCGTAGAAATCTCAAAACACCCCCAAACAGCCACTGGTTTCCAAGTGCTTCCCGAGTTCGTGGTCGTCCAACACGAGCGGGACATCCAAATTCTCTACGCACTCAAGCGGTTCTTCCGCTGCGGGATTGTCCGTCGGAACCACGGCGACCGATGGGCATATCGCGTGCGGGGGTTGGACAACTTGGAGCGCATCGTCGCCTTCTTTGAAGAGCACCCCCTCAAAACCAGAAAGCGTGTGGACTTCATCAAGTTCCGAAGGATCTTGCACCTGATGAAGCAGGGTGCCCACTTGACCCATGAGGGGCTGTTGGAAATCGTGCGGATTGCCCGCCAGATGAACACGGCGAACCGTCCCAAGTTGGACGAAATCCTCCGAGAAGCGGAGGCTGGACGAAGAGATGGTCCACCCCACGGTGAAAGCCGTGGAGAAAGGTGAGCGAAATTCCTTGTCGGGTAAGTTCCGACCCGCACGAAAGGCGTAACGACTTCGGCGCTGTCTCGGCGGGGGGCCCGGTGAAACTGTGGTGTCCGTGAAGACGCGGACTACCCGCGGCGGGACGGAAAGACCCCGTGGAGCTTTACTGCAGCCTGGCCTTGGGCTTTGGGGCGGGATGCAGAGGATAGGTGGGAGCCTGCGAAGCCTGCCCTCCGGGGTGGGTGGAGGCGTCCGTGGAATACCACCCTTCTCGCTCTTGGGTCCTAACTTGGTCCCGTGAATCCGGGCCAAGGACAGGGTCAGGTGGGCAGTTTGGCTGGGGCGGCGGCCTCCTAAAAGGTAACGGAGGCGTCCAAAGGTCCCCTCAGGCGGGATGGAAATCCGCCGTGGAGTGCAAAGGCAGAAGGGGGCCTGACTGTGAGGCTCACAAGCCGAGCAGCCGCGAAAGCGGGGCTTAGTGACCCGGCGGTCGGAAGTGGGACTGCCGCCGATCAACGGATAAAAGCTACCCCGGGGATAACCGCAGGTTGTCCCGCTGCTTGGGTAACCAAGCAGCCAGTTCGCGGCTTATAACGGGGAAGCCCTCTCATCGGGTAGCGGCCCTGCATCTTTCAGGGTTGAGGGTAACCCCGTGGGAAGTCAGGAGGGACACCACCCATGGTCACCAAGCGCCAACGAGAAATCCTTATCGGCGCTATCTTGGGGGACGGATACCTCCAGCGAACAGGAAAGCGCAACGCTCGGTTGAAACTGGAACACTCCGAGCGCCAGAAGGATTACCTCTGGTGGAAATACGAGGAACTGAAAAACCTGATGCAAGACAAGCCCAAGCCTATCCAGCGTTACAACCCTTTGTGGAAGCGAACCTACACCTACTACCGCTGCCAAACTCATTCTATGCCTCTACTGGGACGCTACAAATGCCTCTTCTACGACGAACAAGGACGCAAACGCATCCCCGAAAACATCGGTCAGTTGCTCAAGTCACCCCTCTCCCTCGCTGTCTGGTTCATGGACGATGGGCACTTTTACCCCCGCGACAGAGTAGCCTACATCTACTTGCCCCGCTATTCCGATGAGGAACTGCAGCGGTTGGTCACTGCTTTGCAGAACAACTTCGGATTGCAAGCGAGGGTTGTTTGGAAGAAAGGCTACCCGTGCCTTTACTTCCCGCCAGAAGCGGCACGGAAACTGGGGGAGGTCATCCGCCCGTGGGTTCATCCCATGATGCGCTACAAAATCCCTCCTGACCCCGTAACGACTGAGGACGCGATGTCCGAGGGTATCGCCTCGTAGGGACACAAGTGTTGTCCCTACAATCTATGGCGATGCCAAGACGCCGCGCTCCCCTCCGGAGAGAGGGGATGAAGAGATAGTCTGCCCCTTCGGGCAACCGAAGGAGAGGTGAACAGGCTAATGGCGCCCGAGCGTCCCCAGCGACGGCGCCGTTTGGCACCTCGATGTCGGCTCATCGCATCCTGGGGCTGAAGCCGGTCCCAAGGGTTGGGCTGTTCGCCCATTAAAGCGGTACGTGAGCTGGGTTCAGACCGTCGTGAGACAGGTCGGTCCCTATCCGCCGCGGGCGCAGGAGGCTTGAGGGGGGCTCGCCCTAGTACGAGAGGACCGGGCGGGACCAGCCTCTGGTGTCCCGGCTGTCGCGCCAGCGGCACGCGCCGGGTAGCCATGCTGGGTCGGGATAACCGCTGAAAGCATCTAAGCGGGAAGCCCACCCCAAGATAAGGCCTCCCACGGGGGCAACCCGGTAAGGGCACGGGAAGAACACCCGTTTGATGGGCCGGAGGTGGAAGCCCAGTAATGGGTGGAGCTGACCGGTCCCAATCGCCCGAGGGCTTGACTGCGCGTCTATCATCCCCAAAACGGTCCGCACGGTCCTCGGCTCCTATCATGGCTCCCTACTACTCTCTACAAAGTAGGATAGCGCAAGAATCATGAAGGTTCGTCAAATCATCAAGTTGCTCAGGCAAGATGGTTGGCAATTGGTGCGCACCAAAGGAAGTCATCGGCAGTTTAAGCACCCTCACAAGAAAGGTGTTGTCACGATAGCGGGTAATCTGAACGATGACCTCGCCCCTGGAACACTACACAGTATCCTCAAGCAGGCTCAGATTGAGTTACCCAAGCGCAAGAAAGGTGAATGAGGTGAAAAAGTGGTGCACCGTTTTCTCATCGTGATTGAGAAGACAGAACGAAATTATAGTGCTTACTCCCCTGATTTACCAGGGTGTGTGGCTACTGGACGCACTCAAGAAGAAGTGGAGCGTCGTATGGTAGAAGCAATCAGGCTCCACCTACAGGCTCTGGAAGAGGAACAGTTGCCGATACCAACCCCTCGTTCCTTCGCTGAGTTCGTCGTTGTGACTTGATAATCAAGAAGGCAAGTCTGGTGCCCATAGCGGCGGGGAAACACCCGTTCCCATTCCGAACACGGAAGTTAAGCCCGCCAGCGCCGAGAATACTGGCTGCGCGAGCGGCCGGGAAGGTAGGTCGGTGCCAGGCTTGCCTTCTTCTTTTTTACTTCCGCTGGTTTGCGTGATTGTCACCTTGCTGAAAAAGGATGCGGGAGAAGCAGTAGACGAACAACGCTATCGTAATCCCCCATCCCATTGCTAAGAAGATCCAGCCTTCAGGCTTCATTGTGTCCTCCCCTCCTGTTGCTTGCTTGCCCATCGTTGGCTAGCACAAGCGATGAGGTAGCACTGGACAATCAATAAGCCGATGATGAGAAGCCGTGCTGCCCATACCACAGGGAGCGATTGCCTCCCGACACCCTCAATCGTTTTGCCTGTTTCAACCCCTAAAAGAGGCTGAAGAGCGAAGCCAATGAAAACGAGAAGCAGCAACAAGGGCGTGATGTATTTGGCAGCGTAGTAGAAAAAGCGGGGGGCTTGCAGTTGGGCTCCTCGGTGCATCTCCTCCCACATGCGGTCGCTCCCAAAAATCCACATCATCACGATGACCTCAACGAGAGCGAACAAAGGTGCACCAAAGGAGCCAGACCAAAAATCCAAAACATCTATGGCATCGTTAGCCAAGACACACAGGTGCATCGCTACGAACCAGAAAATTCCCAAAGTGGCGACCGCCTTTTGCCGCGACCAACCCAACTCATCTTGCAAGAACGCCAACATCGGTTGAGCCATCGCCACCGATGAGGTAAACCCCGCAAAGAAAAGCAGGAGAAACCACAGGAAACTGAGCAACGCCCCTGCCGGCAAAAAACTGAAGATGGCGGGTAGGGAGGTGAAGCCAAGATAAAAGACCCCTTTGTCCACGATTTGCTGTGTCTGCTGGAGCCCAAAGAAAGTGACAGCAGCAGGGATAGCAATGGAGCCACCTAAAACGACTTCCGCAAACTCGTTAGCGGCTGTTGTGGAAAGCCCCGTGAGCATCACATCGTCGTTGGGACCCAAGTAACTGGCATAGCATTGGATTGCCCCCATGCCCAAACTGAGGGAGAAGAAGATTTGACCGAACGCCTCCAACCACACACGCGGTCCCGTTTGCAGACTAAAGGCCTGTTGAAAGTTGGGGTTCCACAGGAAGCCCAACCCGTCCAGTGGCGAGCCGCCTTCGTGTTGCCCCAAGGTCAAAGTGCGCACCGCTAATACGATAGCAAAAAGGAAAAGTAAAGGCATGGCGATTCGCGCCAACATTTCAATGCCGCGAGCAATGCCCCTCCAAAGAACCAAGACATTCAAGACGAAAGTCAGAAGGAAGAAGAAATAAGCCCACCCACTGGGAATCGTCCAAAAACCTATCTGTCGGCTGACCACATAACTGCTACGGAAAGTATCAAACGGGCGTAGCACTTCTTCCACGGAGACGCCCCGCTGAACCACCAACTCCCCTGTGAGGATTTTGTAAGGAACCAGAAAAGCAAACCCCAACGACCAACTCTCCACATAGGTGTAGTAGATGGCAATCACGGTTGGGATGAGGATGCCCAGCACGCCAAGATACTTGCTGACGGGGTGAGACCACATCCGATAGAACATGCCCGGCGTCGTCCCATGCCCATAGCGTCCTCCAAAGCGCCCTTGCGCCCACTCCAACCACATAATGGGAATGCCCATGAGCAGGTAAGCGATGAAGTAAGGAATCATGAACGCCCCGCCACCATTGCGCACTGCCCGTCCCGGGAAGCGGAGGAAATTCCCTAAACCCACTGCGTTCCCTGCCATCGCTAAAACTAATCCGATGCGCGTTGCCCATCGCTCACGCCGTCGCGGCTCTGCCACTCGGTCTCACCCCTTCCTTTCGCATTGACTCTCAACTCGCACCTGTTTCGGTTATGACTTGGATTATTATGGCGCAGAAATGACAAGGGAAACTCCTCTGCCTTTGAGGAGCATAGAGGCGTGTTAGGCTTTTATGTATCTGAAGCCCAAATTTTGGGAAGTGCAGTATAATTGGGTTGCCAAGTGGATGTGTCTAAGGTGGCGAGGAGTAAAAACAACCCAAAAGCCAAAAGGAAAATCCAGCGAAAGTATGGACGGCTAAGAAAGGAGAGGGTGAAAACGCTGTGGTGTGCTGCTGCTCTGTTTTTCATTCGCATGGCGGTTGCCCAGCCGACGGCTAATCACTGGTCTATCATGGCTTTTCATCGGATATTGGCAGCGAGGGAGGATGGGGTGCCGATAGTTTTCGCTAATCCGAGCGTCAAACTCTCGCACACAGGAAGGGGTTTGAGAAGGTGACACAAACTGTCAGGATCTTGTTCATCGGCGACATTGTCGGGCGACTTGGACGCCATATGGTCCGCGAATGGGTACCTGTTTTGCGAAAGGAACTTGCTCTGGACTTCGTCATCGCTAATGGGGAAAACGCTGCAGGCGGTCTCGGGATTACGGAAAACACGGCAAAGGAGTTGCTGGATGCTGGCATAGATTGCCTAACAACAGGCAACCACGTTTGGAAGCAGAAGGAAGCCTTGCAACTTCTGGCACGGGAAAATCGCATCCTCCGCCCAGCCAATTTCCCCCCTGAAGCGCCCGGGTGCGGCTGGGTAGTTGTTACCAACCTTACCAAATCGCTCCACCTTGCCGTTGTTAACATCATGGGACAGGTCTTCATGGAACCTATCTTGGACTGCCCTTTCCGAACGCTGGACATGGTTTTGGAACAGGTGCATCCCTCAACGCCCCTCATTCTTGTGGACTTCCATGCGGAAGCGACCAGTGAGAAGCAAGCCTTTGCTTACTACGCAGATGGACGGGTAACCGCCGTTATCGGCACCCACACCCACGTTGCGACCGCTGACGAACGCATCTTGCCAAAAGGAACTGCCTTCATCACCGATGTTGGCATGACAGGACCTTGCGAAAGCGTGATCGGGATGGATGTCAACAAGGTGCTTTATCACTTCCTAACCAAACTGCCCATCAAGTTTGAAGTGGCAACGGGACGAGCAAAGTTGTGCGCTGTGCTCATAGAGGCGGATGCGCTCACGGGAAAAGCACTCTCCATCCAACGGGTAGAACGAGAGAGAGATTTTGAGTAGCCAACGAGAAGGGAACGACGATGAAAGGCAGCGTCCTTTTGATTGTCAACCCACACGCTGGTGGTGGGCGAGGGGAAAAGTGGGCACTACGCTTGGCAGAAGAACTAAAAAGGCGCGGTTGGCAAGTGCAAACGGTGCTCACTAAAGGGATAGGAAGCGCTGCCCAAGCCGTTCAGAGCCACTTTGCTGACCTGATCTTAGTGGCAGGTGGCGACGGTGTCTTTCACGACGCCATCAATGGACTCTGGAAGCAAGGAAGGAAGACACCCATAGGGTTAATCCCCATTGGGACGGGCAATGTCTTTGCCGCCAACATGGGAATTGCAAGTCATCCCATCAAAGCCTTAGAGCAGTTATTGAGCGGAGAGCCCCGCTGGTTGGATGTGGGCGAAGCCCACGGGCGGATTTTCCACTGCAGCCTCGGCGTCGGCTTTGACGCTTTCGTTGTCGCACAAATGGAGACAGTCAGCAAACCACAAAAGCGCTTGTTGGGGAAACTGGTCTACATCTTGCATGCCCTTCGCCACAGCCTCCGCTACAAATGGTCACATGTGCAGATAAAAGCAAAGTTAGCGGATGGCACAGAAAAAGTGTGGGAGAAAGATGCTTGGTTAGTCTTGGTTAGCAATCTTCCCGATTACGGTGGCGTTAAAGTGACTCCAAACGCAAAACCTGACGATGGGCTGTTAGACCTTTGTCTCCTCCCGTCACATAGTAAGGCGGATTACTTTCGGTTTGCGATGTTGGGGCTTTTGGGCTGGCACCTCCATCACCCGGAAGTTGTCATCGCGCAAATTCGGGCAGCCCAAGTTCATTCCTATCCACCTGTCCCAACCCAGATGGATGGGGAGTTAGCCCCTCCCACCCCTGTAACGGTGCGGGTAATCCCGCAGGCGATTCCCGTTCTCCTTCCCACTTCATCACCCCTTTTGCGCTAAACTTTTATCGCACACAATATTCCGATGAACTCCTGCGAGAAGGAGGGACGCCATGAACGCGTATCTCGCTGAGCGGCGTATCCCTGCCACGATGGCAACGCAGCATCCTGATAACGCATCGCCACCTTACTGGAAGACCAACGGAGAAGCCTTCATCAGTTCCTACGACGAGGTGTATGAGTGCTATCTGGACTTTGCCGAATTGGGTTGCGAAGAATACATGTGGGACTGGGAAGGGAAATTTGTGGACGAAGCCGTCGTGGATCGGCTATTCAGCGACCACTTCAACTTTTTCCTTCAACGCCAATTGGGGCGCGATGTTTTTCTCACTTTCCGCCTCCCCAACATTTGGTTGGAGCGCGGTTACCGTTTAGCCCGT
>FWWL01003509.1_pt1 | contig 28451 bp, 29 predicted proteins | sample 2228331 | NCBI WGS metagenome assembly FWWL01 (sample SAMEA103939775, study PRJEB20133) | metagenome
GAGGGGGACCATGCGCAGCATGGTGGAGGGGGCCCGAGGCAGGGGAAAACACAAGAGGCTACCACCGCACCCGCTTCCGGTGCCTCGGGCCCCCTCCACCCCGCCGCTTCGCGTCGCGGTCCCCCTCCCCGAGACAAGCTCGGAGAGGAATAGTTCGCCACCCCCTTGAGCCTTTCGCCCCACCCGCCATAACGGAGGAATGCTACTCCCGGACACGCCGCTAAACCCGCTCGAACATGGCCAGCTCAAGGCGATGCGCCTGTCCGCCGCCGTCTTCTGGACCATCGCGACCCTCGTCTCGATCGGCCCGGGCTTCGGCCTCAGCACCGCGTTCGACTGGTTCCCGATCTGGCTGCCCACTGCGGTGATCGCCCCGCTCGGCCTGTGGTCGGTGCTGATCGCGACCCCGGCGCGCTGGGCACGCTGGGGCTGGGCCTGGACGGGGAAGGAACTGCACGTCGCCTCAGGCTGGCTCGCTCGCCGCCACACCATCGTCCCGGCCGCGCGCGTCCAGCATATCGACGTCACGGTCGGGCCGGTCGAGCGGATGTTCGGCGTCGCCACCTTGGTGCTGCACACCGCCGGAACCGCGAACAGCCAGGTCGACCTGCCCGGCATCAGCCGCGAGACGGCGGAGGAGATCCGCGACGCGATCCGCGACCAGCTGACGGTCGACCCGTGGTGAGCGCGGAGATTGAAGACCACGGACCGCGCCGCGTCCACCCGCTGACGGTCGTCATCTGGTTCCTCAAAAAGGCGCCACAGAATGTCCTCGGCCTGCCGGCGATCATCGGCATCACCTCTGGCCGGGGTCTTGGCTGGATTGCGCTGGCGGCGGTCGGGATCGGTGTCGCCAGCCTGGTGTGGACGTGGATCAACTGGCGGCGCCTCACCTATGAAGTGACCGACAGCGAACTGGTGATCGAACGCGGCCTGTTGAACCGCACCCGCCGCTCGATCCCCCTGGAGCGCATTCAGGACGTCGGCATCGAACAGGGGCCGCTGTCCCGCATCTTCGGCCTCGCCGAAATCCGCGTCGAAACCGGCGGCGGGGAGAAGGACGAAGCGGTGCTGGACAGCGTCACCCTGTCCGAAGCCGCCCGGCTGCGCGGAGCCCTGAGAGGGGCACCGGCGCGACCGATGGTCGGACTGGACAGTGGCGAAGACGCCCCGGCGGTCGAGGACACGCTGACCGAAGTGTTCGCGATGTCGCCGGGCCGGGTGTTGCTGCTGGGGCTGTTCAGCTTCTCGCTGGTCTGGATCGCCGCCTTGGCCACCGGCATCCAGTTCCTCGGCGACGCCATGGGCTTCGGCTGGGACGAAGTCGCCGACATGGCGAGAAGCGCCCAGGGCGAGGTGCAGAGCCGGCTGACCTACTCCACCGGCTTCGGCCTGTTCGGACTGGTGTTGGTTCTGGGGGTAGTGACCGGGGTAGCCCGGACGGTGCTGCGCGAATGGAATTTCAAACTGCGCGCCGGGATCGGCCGATTCCGCCGCACGAGAGGGTTGCTAACCCGCAGCGAAGTGGTCGTGGCCATGCGCCGCATCCAGCTCGCCCTGATCCAGCGCGGCCCGTTCCGGGGGATGCTCGGCTGGAATGCCCTGAGCGTCCAGACCCTCGGCGGCAGCAACGACCCCAGCGGCCGCCAGGTCCTGGCCCCGCTGGCTAGAGAGTATGAAGTGGCAGGAATCGTCGCCAGAGCCGGCCTGCCACCCTTCGAACGCTTGCCGCTCCGCCCCGTCGCCCCGGCCCACATCCTCCGGGCCTTGATACTGGCAGTACCGCTACCGCTGGCCGTCATCGCCGCCGCTTTGCTGCTCACCCCCTTCGCCTGGCTGGGCCTGATCCTTACCCTCCCGCCAGTCCTCACCGCCCTGCTCCAGCGCCGCTACCACCGCTACGCCCTCCGCAGCGCCAGCCTGCAAGTGATGCGAGGGGTGCTGGCCCAGCGCGACTGGATCGTCCCGGTCGAAAACGTCCAGGTCGTGACCCTCCGTCAGGGCCTGATCCAGCGCTGGCTGGGGCTGGTGACGGTCGAAGTCGACACCGCCGGAGCCGGCATGGGCGCAACCCCTGCCGTCGTCGATGTCGCGTTGGAAGACGGAGCAACGCTAGCCCGCGACCTCGCCGCCGGGATCAGTTGATGGCCGGGGTCGCCGCCGGAGTCGGGGAGGGGGCAGGTTTCCGCCGCACCCCGCTCAGCACCTCCGGCGTCGCCGAAGGAACCGGCGCCGGAGCCACTGCCGCTGCAACCGGCGTCCGCCGCATGCATTGGATCGGACTGGGCCGCTTGAACTCCCCGCAATTCCACAGCGCCTTGCCGAACCCCTGATCCTTGTCGCGCAGATAGCTGAACGACATCGCCTCGATCTGCGCCGGGGTCAGGCTGGCCCCCACGGCCGGCACCTTGGCCCGATCGGTCCAGCCCAGAAACTTGCAATAGGCCCGCTCACCACAAGTCCGGATCGCCAGCGCGGCAAAAGCATCCGCCCCCATCGCCTTGTCGAGCGCGACGTGAAAACTGTCGCCGCCCGCCGCCACCGGCTTGGGCACCGCCGACTCCGGAATGGTCTCCGGATCCAGCATTGCCGCCGGATCGACCGCCCCGGCCAGCGCCACCTCGCCGCTACCATGGAAGGGCGACAACGCCGCCATCTTGGCCACCACCGGCTCAACCCCGGCATAACCCCGGCGAAAAGCCGGCGGCGTGCCCCACCAGCCGGTCCAGCGGAAGAAGAGGTGGGTATTCACCTCTGCCACCTTGTCCAGGCTCGAGCTCCAATAAGGCACCACCCAATCGGTATGGTAATGCGTCGAGTGCCCGACCTTGGCGAACACCGAACCGGTCAGCGCCTGCCGCGCGATCGTCTGTGCCCGGCCCCAGGCGGCGGGGGAGGGCGTGCGCCGCATCGCGCCGTCACAGGTAAAGGTGAACTGGCATCCGGTGCGCCGCTCCTGCCCCTGGAACACCACGCCGCACACCGATTTTGGGAAGGCGGGGTGGCGCATGCGGTTGAGCACGACCTGAGCCACTGCGCGCTGACCGACCGGATCGTCGCCCGCCTCATACCAGGTCGCGGCGGCAAGACAGTCGACCGCGCGCCCGAAATCTTCCGCCCCGGCGTCGAGGATCAGCGGGCGGGCGGCGGGATTGGGGTCGGTGGAGAAGGGGATGGCGGCGTTGAAGGCGCGCGCATCGTCCATCGACAGCGCGGCGAGGCGGACGGGCTCGACCTCGGGCAACTCCGCCTTGGGCACCACGCGCTTCGGCCGCGAAATCTCGGCGAGCATCGGCGTGGCGGCGGGCGGCGGGGCGAGCAGCACCGCAGCCAGCGGCAGCGCGATAGCCGACAGCGCAATCGCCGCCAGCGCGATCCACAGGCCCGGCGCAGGGCGGGGCGCGGTTACCGGATCGGGAGATGGGGTCACAGGGAGCGCGCGGTCCTTCAGCGGCTAAACACCAGCGGCGCTGGCCTCCGCCCTTTAGCGCAAGACGAACGCGCGGCAAACCGCGCCGTTCACTCGGGCCGTCGAACCGCCTTAGTTCAGGGCCAGAAGCCCGTCGCCTCGCACAGGTCCCACTGGTCCGCGACTTTCATCCGGCAGCTGCTGTCGATCGCGTTGCAGCGCGCATATTCGCGCTCATAGCGTTTGAAACAGCTTTCGAGCGCCTTGGCCTGTGGCGCACTGGCCGACTTGACCGACGTTTGCACCAGCCGCGCATCGGCGGCGGGTGCGGCGACCGCCGCGACTTTCGACCCGGCGGCCCGCACGGCCGATGCTTGCTCGCTTCCGAACACCATCGGCCACGCCAAAAAGATTGCCAGCATCACGCTGACGCAGATCATTGCATTCCGCACGATTTCCCCCCGGAATCCGTGTTCCCCGACTCAGGGCAGAATATCCGTTTTGGGACGGAATGCGAGTCTTTCAGGCCTCCGGAAGGAAGTCCGGCACGCTCAAATAGCGCTCACCTGTATCATAATTGAACCCGAGCACGCGCGTGCCCGCCGGAAGGTCGCCCAGCTTCTTGGCAATCGCCGCCAGAGTCGCGCCCGACGAGATGCCGATCAGCATGCCTTCCTCACGCGCCGCGCGGCGGGCAAACTCCTTGGCATCCGCCGCATCGACCTGAATCGCGCCATCGATCGCGTCCGTGTGCAGGTTCTTGGGGACAAAGCCCGCGCCAATGCCCTGAATCGGGTGCGGGCCGGGCTGACCGCCCGAAATGACCGGCGAGAGTTCCGGCTCGACCGCGAACACCTTGAGCGATGGCCAATGCTTCTTGAGCGTCTCGGCGACCCCGGTGATGTGGCCGCCGGTGCCGACGCCGGTGATGATCACGTGCGGCGGCGTGTCGGCGAAGTCCTTGAGAATCTCCTGCGCCGTGGTGCGGACGTGAACATCGACATTGGCCGGGTTCTCGAACTGCTGCGGCATCCACGCGCCGGGCGTGGCTTCCACGATCTCGATCGCGCGCTCGATCGCGCCCTTCATGCCCTTTTCGCGCGGGGTCAGGTCGAAGCTCGCGCCATAGGCCAGCATCAGGCGGCGGCGCTCGATGCTCATGCTCTCCGGCATGACCAGGATCAGCTTATAGCCCTTGACCGCAGCAACCATTGCCAGGCCGACGCCGGTATTGCCGCTGGTCGGCTCGACGATCGTGCCGCCGGGCTTCAGGCTGCCATCGGCTTCCGCAGCCTCGATCATCGCGAGGGCGATGCGGTCCTTGATCGACCCGCCGGGATTGGTGCGCTCCGACTTGATCCACACCTCGGCATCGGGGAACAGCCGGGCCACGCGGATATGCGGGGTGTTGCCGATCGTTTCGAGGATGCTGTTCGCCTTCATGCCTTGATCTCCTCTGGCGGGGGATTGTCCAACGATGCGGGCGGATCGAAGGTCCGCGCACGTCGCAATTCGGGGAAGATACGCGCCCAGAGCGCGGTTACCAAGATGGCTGCGATGCCGCCGCCTACGGTCGCGACGACCGGACCGATCAGTGAGGCGAGAAAACCCGACCGCGCCTCGCCCAGCTCGTTCGAGCTGGAGATGAACAGGGTCGAGACTGAACCCACCCGACCGCGCATCGCGTCTGGGGTGTGCAGCTGAATCAGTGAGGAGCGGACATAGACCGATATCATGTCGAACCCGCCCAGCGCGATCAGTGCGACGATGGAGACGAGCACGGCGGGCGCGAGCTCGCTGCCGATCATGCTCGGCCCGAACCAACGCGTCATCAGCGGCCCGGCCCAGCCGAACACCGTGGTCGCGGCGCCGAAGCCGATCACCGCCCACAGCATCTTGACCCCGACATTGGTCTTGAGCGGGCGCCAGGACAGCACCACCGCCACCGCCACTGCCCCGACCGCCGGTGCCGCGCGCAAATGGCCAAGGCCATCCGCGCCGATCATCAGGACGTCGCGGGCATAGATGGGGAGCATCGCAGTGGCGCCGCCCAACAGCACGGCAAACATATCCAGAGAAATCGCGCCGAGGACGAGCCGGTTGCGGCGGACATAGCGCAGCCCTTCGACCATCTGCATCAGCGGGTTGCCGACTTTCGCGATCGTGCTGCGCGCCACCGGCGTGACCAGCATCATCATCGCCAAGGCGACGCCGAACAGCGCGGTCGCGACCCAATAGGGGACGGCGGGACCGACCGCGTAGAGATAGCCGCCCATTGCCGGTCCGCCGATCGACCCGACCTGCCACGCCAGCGCGCTGAGCGCGATCGCGGTGGGGAGCGAGGCGGCGGGGACGAGGTTGGGGGCGAGCGCTTGTTGCGCCGGGCTGATGAACGCGCGCGCGACGCCGAGCAGTGCGGCGATGCCGAACAACGCGGGCAGGGTGATGGTGTCGGTCTGCGTCAGCCACGCGAGCACGGCGGCGCAACCCAGCTCCAGCGCGATGGCCGCGCGCACGATCCAGCGCCGGTCGAGCCGGTCGGCAACCCAGCCGGTAACCAGCGTGAGGGCGAGCAGCGGAAGGAACTGCACCAACCCGACAAAGCCGAGTTGCAACGCCGCTTCGCGGATGCTCATCGTCGCGCGGGCGATGTCATAGACCTGCCAGCCGATGACGACGACCATCGACAGCCCGGCAAGCGTCGAGGCTAGCCGCGCGATCCAGTAGACCCGGTAATTATGGATGGAAAAGGGGTGGGCGGCCATGCGTTCCTGTCCGGCCGCCGGTCCCGATGACCAGCGGACGGACCGGCCTTAGGAGGTCGCGAACGCATCGCGCAATGAAGTAATCGTTGCGCGCGGCGTTCGCGACGGTTGGAGCAGGTCAGGCGAGCGAAACGTCGGCGACCTTGTCCTGATAATCGGCCTTGGGGTCGGAACCGAGCAGCATCTTGAGGCCCGCAAACAGGCTGTTTTCGTTCAGCCAGATCTGGCCATGTTCGGTGTCGAGCCGCAGCAGTTGGAGCTTAGGATCGTCCTTGCCACCTTCATACCAGGCCGCGATGAACGGGTTCCACAGCCGATCGATCGTGGCGCGGTCATTGTCTGCGACCAGATTGCCGTGGATCGTCGCCCACAGATCATGACCCTTGGACACGAAATGCGCCATCGCACGGTTGCTCTCGCTCAGCGCGGCGACGAGGCTGTTGTCCTTGGTCGTGAAGAACCAGATCGGGCCGCCGTCCTGGCCGTCCTCGCGCAGTGCCGTCATCGGCTGGGCATGGCCGTCGCGCGCGCCGTCAAGGCCGAGGAAGAGAGTGCGGTCGCTGTCGAGCGCCGACCAGAATTTGTCGGCAAGTTCCTGTGGGGTCGGCATCGTGCTGCTCCTGATTGTTGGGATTGCAGCGGGAACGGACGATGCCGCAGCGCGGTTCCGTCGGCTGGATGCTACCCCAGGTCAGACGGCGGCATGCGACCGCGAATATAGGCGGTGCCGGGATGGTCCATCGGAAAGCCGCACTGCGCCAGCCGCCCGATCAACTGACGGGCGCGATCGGCGAATGTGGCGCGCCCGGCGGAGGCCAATGGCGCACCGGCCGCGCGCAGACCTGCTCCCGACCGGAGCAACAGCCCGCGATCGACCAAGGCATCGATATTGCGCGACGTGGTCGCATAGGGCAGCCCGAGCAGGCGCGCAGCGGTGCTGGTCCGGATCACTGGATCGCTCGCCCCATCGGGCCGGCTGTCAGCAAGGCGGCCATGCGCCCATTCGATTGCCAGCAGCAGCGCGAGGCGTGTGAAGTTCTCCTCTCGCTTGCCGTGGCTTTCAACCGCGGCGAGAAGCAGGTCGAGCGCAACGCCGATCCCGGATCGCGGATCATAGGTGATATCGCCGCCCGGTGCGGGCAACGCAAAGCCGCTACGCGTCAGATCCTCGACCAGCTGGACGAGCAGGTCGTGGCAGCTGTCGGTGAACTGAGCGATGCGCGGCTCGACGATCGCCTCGACCGTTACCGACAGGCCGCTCGGGGACCGATCGATCAGACCTTCCTCGATCAATGCGGTGGCGTGGCGCCGGGTCGTTTCAAAGGGCCGCCCGATCGACGCGGCCAGCGCATTGATGCTGACCGGTCGCTTGCACCCCGGCGTCTGGTCGAACGGGCCACAGGCGCGCGCGGTTGCCGCAAAGAGGATCGCGCTGTTGAGATTGCCAAAGGCATTCAGCGCGTGCGCCAGACTCGACACGGCAAAGCCGAGGATGTGCTGGTCGAACCCGGGCCCCCATAGCGGAGCCGATCCTTCAAGCTGCTTGCTGGGCCTAGACAACATGGCCGCAGTGCCGGTCGATGCATGTAGAGTTCGCACGCAACAAAGCCACTATTTCCCCCAAACTGGGGGGAAGTAAGGTCGCTCTGCGGCAAGGGCGCAACGCGCCTGCTACTCATTTTGCGCGTCGAATGGCGTTGCAGTCAGGAAATCGGCGGAGTTGCGACCCAAAAGTCACATCGAGTCGCTTTGCGCCGGATCGAGGGTCGCTTCGCCGATGTGACCATATTGGTGCAATCTTGCCGGACGCGCGGAACCGGGGCGCGGTGAAATCCGCGCCCCGGTCTGCATCAGGCATAAGCCGCTTCGCGCACCGGCACTGGCGGCAACCGGTCGCCCAGGCCACCAAGCGGACCGACGACCAGCCGCCGCATCGGCTGCCAGAAGGCCGACAGCGTCAGCAGCGCCGATCCGATGACCAACGCCGTCAGCGCCGCGCCCAGCTCGACCGCGCCTGCCGTTTGGAGCAGTGCGTACATGGCGTAGAGCACATAGGCGAGACTGGACACGAGCAGCGCGCGGCGGTCGACCGCCAGCGCTACGATCGCGAAGCCGACATAGAGCAGCAGCACGATTGCGGCGATACCCGGCTGGACCGCACCGTCGAACACGCCGAGCATCTGGAAGATCGGGTGCGCGATCATCGGTGCGGCGGCAAGGTGGAGCCAGAAGGCAACGTCGGCGCGACGCGTCTTGCGCTCACGGTCGGACATGTCCCAGCGCATCGCGAACAGGAACATCAATACGCCACCGACCAGCACGATCGGCATGGCCCAGTCATGGGCAGCGGGAAAGGCGATCATGATCAGCGCGATCAGCACGCCGATCACCGCCGCTGCCCCCGCCGCAACGGTGATCGGCACCATGAACCGCCGCCAGTGAACCCATGCCGCCGCCGCGGTTGCAAGGCCGACGGTCGCCGCGATCGCCGCGCCAACCTGCCGCGCCAGCATTTCATTGTTCGGACCGATCGTGCGTTCGAGCCATTCGACATTGTCGGCGACGACGCCGACCAAGGTCGCCGCGATGCCGCCGACAAAGGCGAGCAGCAGCAGGATGCTGGGCAGCGCCATGCGGCGGACGCGCGTGAAATATTCGGCCAGCCCCCACGCCAGCGCCGCGACCGCGATGCCGCCGAGCCAGGGCTTGATCTCGCCCCCGATCCAGGCAACCGCGACCAGCATCAGCGCTGCGGCAATCGCCACGAAAATGTCGTTGAAGCCGGTCAGCAGCCGAAAATGCTCTTCATCCGCAATCGGTGCCGAGCGCATCGACGCGATATGGTCGCGGAATGCGGCGGCGGCCTCCGGGCTGATCGCCCCGGCCTCCACCGCGCTGTTCAGATCCGTTTCGCTATACATGGCAGTCCCTCCTGTACGGGAGAGACTGCCATAAGTGTATTAGTGATGCAATACGGTATGGTGGCGGCCAATTTTCTCCCCTCGCCCCTCCGCAGGAGGGGAGAGGGTTGCGCAGACTTAGGTCTTGCGAAGCAAGGCCTTAGTCGGAGCTGGGAGAGGGGTGGGCGGCTACACAGTAGCCGCGCGGAGCGAAGCTCCGCTCTACCCCTCTCCAAGCTACACTAGGCAGCAAGCTGCCAAGCTTCGCTATCCTCTCCCCTATCAAGGGGAGAGGACAAAGAGATTACCCCTGCAGTTTGGCCATGATCGTCATCGCCTGCTCCCCGCCCGACTTCGGCACGATCTCGCCAGTGCGGTCGGTGATCTGCGCCCAGTGGGCGGCGACGCCCTCCGGGCTCATGTCGGTGTCGCTCAGGCGCACACCCTGCGTCAGCGTGACATAGGCGGCCTGGAACACGCCCGCGCCCGCGCCGACGATGGCGTTGGTCGGTGCGTCTTCGCTGACCAGAAACAGTGCGGCCGGAGCGACGCTTTCGGGGGTGAACGCCTTGAACGCGGCTTCGGGGAAAATGTCCTCCGTCATGCGCGTGCCAGCAGTTGGAGCCAGCGTGTTGACGCGGATGTTATACTTGGCACCCTCCAAATAGAGGGTCTTGGTCAGCCCCGCGAGGCCGAGCTTCGCCGCGCCGTAATTGGCCTGTCCGAAATTGCCGTACAGCCCGGACGATGACGCCGTCATCAGGATGCGGCCGTAATTCTGCTCGCGCATGGTCGCCCACACCGCTTTGGTCGCATTGGCCGATCCGTTGAGGTGCACGTCGATGACGAAGCGGAAATCCTCCGGCTCCATGTTCGCGAAGCTCTTGTCGCGCAGCACGCCTGCGTTGTTGATCAGGATATGGACGCCGCCCCATTTCTCCTGAGCGCGGGCGACCATCTCCTGCATCTGGGCATAGTCGGTGACGCTGCCGCCATTGGCCATCGCCTCGCCGCCAGCCGCTTCGATTTCGCCGACCACGCGCTCGGCTGCATCGGATGCACCGCTGCCATCGCGCGACCCGCCCAGATCGTTGACCACCACGCGCGCGCCGCGCCGTGCCAGTTCAAGCGCATAGGCCCGACCCAGACCGCCGCCAGCGCCAGTGACGATCGCGACGCGGCCTGCAAAATTGATGCTCATATCCCTCTCCGCATTGACGTTTCCGTCAAGCTATGCGGCGGGTCGGCGCGGCTGGCAAGCGGGGAGGGGGCGGGTCAGACCCGCCCCCGACCGGTCAACCGCCGCGCTGGCGGCAATTGTCGTACTGGCCCTTCTTGCAAATTGGATATTCCGCCAATGGCGCGGGGGCAGGATAGGCAACGTCCGGCGCGGGTGCTTGCTGGAACACGACCGTCGTGCCCGGTGCGACCGGGGCCGACAATGGCGGAGTTGCGGGCTGATAGCCGCCGACCGGATCTTCGGTCGTCGCGGTCGTCGTGGCAGTTTCGGGCGCGGTGGGAGCGGGGGCCGCCATGTCCTGCGCGGCTGCAGTGCCGGCCACCGCAAGCGCGGCGGCGAGTGCGATCAGCTTCATCTTCGTTCTCCTGACATTGTTACGCTTCGGAGCGAATTGCTCGCGCTGCCAACGCGTCAGGAGAAGAATCTTTCCGGTTTGGCTCGGGCCGCCCGATTACTGCCCTGCGTCGAGCGAGTAGCCGGCCGAGCGCACGGTGCGGATGATGTCCGGGCGATTGCCGATGTTGATCGCCTTGCGCAGCCGCCGGATATGGACGTCGACCGTACGGCTTTCGATATCGCTGTCATGGCCCCACACCGCGTCGAGCAGCCGCTCGCGCGAGAAGACCCAGCCCGGATGCTCCAGGAAATGCTTGAGCAGGCGGAATTCGGTGGGGCCAAGCGGCACGACTTCGCCGCCGCGGCGCACCTTATGACCAACCGTGTCCATTTCGATGTCGGCATAGGTCAGTGCTTCCCCGGCCAGCGCCGGGCGGACGCGCCGTAGCACGGCGCCGACGCGTGCAACCAGCTCGCGCGGGGAAAAGGGCTTGGTCACATAATCGTCCGCGCCGGTTTCGAGACCGCGGACGCGATCTTCTTCTTCGCCGCGCGCCGTCAGCATGATGATCGGCACGTTCGCGGTCTCGCTCATCCGGCGCAGGCGGCGGCACACTTCGATCCCCGACAGGCTTTCGACCATCCAGTCGAGCAGGACGATGTCCGGCGGCGATTCCTGGGCGAGCAGCAGCGCCTCCTCGCCATCGGGCGTGTGGCGGACCTCGAAATCCTCACGACGGAAATGATAGGTGAGGAGTTCGGCGAGCGCCGCATCATCCTCGACCAGCAGCATGCGGGCGCGGCTCATGTCAGGCCTCCGGGACCTCGACGGGGTCGCGATCGGCGAGATACTGGCCTGTCGCGGCGAAATAGACCATTTCCGCGACATTGGTCGCATGGTCGCCGATCCGTTCGATATTCTTGGCGACGAACAGAAGGTGGGCGACCTCGCTCACCGTGCGCGGATTTTCGACCATATAGGTGACGAGCGTGCGGAAGATGCTGTCGTAGAAATCGTCGAGCCGGTTATCGCGCTCGATCACGCGGATGGCACCCTCGGCATCACGCGCCGAGAAGGCGTCGAGCACTTCGTGCACCATCTCGCTGGCGAGCTGGGCCATCGCCGGGATCACCGAAATCGCCTCGATCCGCTCACTGCCGCTGGTGTGGATCAGCGGCACGCGCTTGGCGATGTTTTTGGCATAGTCCCCGATCCGTTCGACCACGCCAGCGATCTTGAGCGCCGCGACGCAATCGCGCAGATCGTCGGCCATCGGGGCGCGCAGGGCGATGACGCGGACGGCGAGCTTTTCGACCTCGGCCTCGATTGCGTCGATCGCCTTGTCCTTGGCGCGGACCTGCTTGGCGAGCGCGACGTCGCCGCGCTCCAGCGCGGTCATCGCGTCGCTGATCGCCTCTTCGGCGAGGCCGCCCATCTGCGAGATCAGCGCGCGAAGATGCTTGATGTCTTCGTCGAACGCCTTGACCGTATGTTCGTGGCCCGTCGCCATCATCCGTACCTTCCGGTAATATAGTCTTTCGTGCGCTCTTGGCGTGGTGCCGTAAAGATCTGGTCCGTCTCGCCATATTCGACAAGCGTGCCGAGATGGAAGAATGCGGTGCGCTGGCTGACGCGTGCGGCCTGCTGCATGTTGTGGGTAACGATCACGATCGCATATTTGCCGCGCAGCTCGTGGATCAGCTCCTCGATCTTCGCGGTCGCGATCGGGTCGAGCGCCGAGCAGGGCTCGTCCATCAGGATGACTTCAGGATCGACCGCGATCGCGCGCGCGATGCACAGCCGCTGCTGCTGGCCGCCCGACAGCGCGGTGCCGCTGTCCTGCAGCCGGTCCTTGACCTCTTCCCACAGGCCGGCGCGCTTGAGCGAGCGTTCGACAATCGCGTCCATGTCGCTGCGTGAGCGCGCCAGGCCGTGGATGCGCGGGCCGTACGCGACGTTTTCGTAAATCGATTTGGGGAAGGGGTTGGGCTTCTGGAACACCATGCCGACGCGGGCACGCAGCTGCACCACGTCCATCGACTTTTCGTAGATGTCCTCGCCGTCCAGCGTGATCTTGCCCTCGACGCGCGCGCTGGCGACGGTGTCGTTCATGCGGTTGAGCGTGCGCAGGAAGGTCGACTTGCCACAGCCCGACGGGCCGATGAACGCGGTGACATTCTCCATGTCGACATCGATCGACACGTCGCGGATTGCCTGTTTCTCGCCATAGAAGACGTTGACGCCGCGCGCCGACATCTTGGGCGCGGCCCCGGCCCGGGCGGGCGCGGCGCTGTCGGCGGCGGTGCTTGCGTAATCGACTTGGGTCATCACCAGCGGGTCTCGAATTTGTTGCGAAGATAGATGGCGATGGCGTTCATCGCGAGCAGGAAGATGAGCAGGACGATGATCGCGGCGCTCGTCTTTTCGACAAAGCCACGACTCACCTGATCCGACCATAGGAAGATCTGCACCGGCAGCACCGTCGCGGGATCGAACACGCCGCCCGGCGGGGTGACGATGAACGCCCGCATGCCGATCAGCAGCAGCGGGGCCGTCTCGCCGAGCGCGCGCGCCATCCCGATGATCGTGCCGGTCAGGATGCCGGGCAGCGCGAGTGGCAGGACGTGGTGGAACACCACCTGGATGCGGCTTGCGCCGATGCCGAGTGCGGCATCGCGGATCGAGGGCGGCACCGCCTTGATCGCATTGCGGCCGGCGATGACGATGACCGGCATGATCATCAGCGCCAGCGTCAGACCGCCGACCAGCGGCGCGGAGCGCGGCAGGTGGAGGAAGTTGAGGAACACGGCGAGGCCAAGCAGGCCGAAGATGATCGACGGCACTGCGGCCAGGTTGTTGATCGACACCTCAATCAGGTCGGTCCAGCGGTTCCGCGGTGCATATTCCTCCAGATAGACAGCGGAGAACACGCCGATCGGAAAGGCGATCAGCAGCGTCACCAGCATCGTCAGCAGCGAGCCCTTGAGCGCACCCCAAATGCCGACCCCGGTCGGGTCGGTCGCGTCGGAACCGGTCAGGAAGTCGATGTTGAAGCCCTGCGTCAGCGTGCCTTCGTCGCGCAGCCGGGCCGCGACCTTGGTCACTTCGGGATCGTTGCCGTCGCCCTTGGCCGCGAGCGCGATCGGGGAGGAGGCTGGCACGTCGATCGAGGCACGGCCCTGCAGCAATTCCGGCCGGGCCTTCAGCTCGTCGCGGACGGTGACCCATGCGCTTTCGGAGATATAGTCGGCGCCGTCCGGTCCGAACGCCGCGACGGCGGCATTGGCGACGACATCGTTCAGCCCCGCGCTGGCCAGCGCTAGATCCGCACCCTTGCCGCGCAGCTGTTCCGGCGTCACTTCAAGCGCAGCGGCCTTGAAGTCGATCGGCAGCGCGATCTCGGCGCGCTGAAAGCCGCCAATCCCCTGCCACAGCATCGTGACGAGCAGGAAGGCGAGGAAGCTGGCCGATCCGATGACCGCCGCCAGCCCCCACATGCGGAAGCGACGCTCCTTGGCATAGCGGGCGCGGATGCGCTTCTGCATCGCGTCGGTCTTCCAGCCGGTTGGGGCCGCAGTCGTGGGCTCCGCGTTGCTGGTCGGCAGCTGCGGGATGAGGGTCTCACTCATAAGCTTCGCGATACTTTTTGACGACGCGCAGCGCGACGATGTTGAGGAGGAAGGTAATCATGAACAGCGTCAGACCCAGCGCGAACGCGGCAAGGGTCTTGGGGCTGTCGAACGCGGTTTCGCCGGTCAGCAGGTCGACAATCTGCTTGGTCACGGTCGTCGCGCCTTCAAACGGGTTGAGCGTGATGTTCGCTGCGCCCGATGCCGCCATCACGACGATCATCGTCTCGCCGATCGCGCGGCTGACCGCCAGCAGGATGCCGGCAACGACGCCGGGCAGGGCGGCGGGGATCAGGACGCGCTTGATCGTCTCGCTGGTCGTCGCGCCCATGGCGAGCGACCCATCGCGCATCGCGGTCGGGACCGCCGCGATCGAGTCATCGGCCATCGACGAGACGAATGGGATAATCATGATGCCCATCACCAGACCCGCCGACAGCGCGCTTTCGGCCGAGGCGAACTGGAAGCCCAGCATCACCGCGAAATCGCGGATCAGCGGCCCGACGGTGAGCGCCGCGAAATAGCCGTAGACCACGGTCGGCACGCCGGCGAGGATCTCAAGGATCGGCTTCATCCACGCGCGGAAGCTGCGCGGCGCATATTGCGTGAGGTAGATCGCGCTCATCAGGCCGAACGGGATCGCGATGATCATCGCGATGACAGCGCCGATGAAGAAGGTACCCCAGAACAGCGGCAGCGCGCCCAGATTGGCGCCGGGATCGTCGGCGCGGATCACCTGCGGGCTCCAGTTCAGGCCGAACAGGAAGTCGGTGACCGGCACGATCGAAAAGAAGCGGACGCTTTCAAAGATCAGCGAGAGGAAGATGCCGAGCGTGGTCAGGATCGCGATCAGCGATGCGACGAGCAACACCATCATCACCGCACGCTCGAACTTGGTGCGCGCACGAAAGTCCGGCTTCACGCGCGTAAAGGCAAAGGCGCCAAACGCAAAGGCGAGGATCAGCGCAAGTGCCGTGCCGATCCAGTTATAGCGGCTCAGCGCGGCGGAATAGGCCGGCGCCAGCTGCTCGGCCAGCGGATAGAACGCCCCCTGGCTGCCCCCCTCCGCAATGCTGCGCGCTTCGTTGAGGATCGTCTCCCGCTCGAACCCGAAGGCCGGGAGCTGCGCCGCCGCCGGATTGACGAGCACCGTTTCGGTGACAAGCGCCGGGCTGACATTGACCCAGACGACGAGGAAGATCAGCGCGGGGACGACAGCCCAAGTCGCGACATACCAGCCATGTTGGCTCGGCAGGCTGTGCAGCCGCTTTGCCGACAGCCCGCGCGCCATGCGCGCGGCGCGCGCGCGCGCCGTCAACCAGCCGATCAGGCCGAGGCCGAGGATCAGGAACAGGAGTGCGAAAACATTCACCGGTCGAAGCCGCCTATCTGGGAGCGAAGTTGATGTCGGTTCGGATCAGTGCAGGCCGTCGCGCTTCATCGTCACGCCCTGTGCAATGACGTCGCTTGCCTTGGCGCGATCGGCATCGGACGACGCGATCATGCCGCGCTTCGTCAGCGGACCTTCGGGGGCCCACATCTTGGTATATTGCGCAAGAAACTCGTTGATCCCCGGCACCGCCTTGAGATGCTGTTTCTTGACATAGATGAACATCGCGCGGGCGCCCGGATACTGGCCGGACGAGATCGCCGCATAGCTGGGTTCGACCCCGTTGACCGGCACGCCCTTCAGTCGCGATGCGTTCTCTTCCAGATAGGAATAGCCGAAAACGCCGATCGCATTGGGATTGGCGCTGAGCTTCTGGACGATCAGATTGTCGTTCTCGCCCGAATCGACATAGACGCCGTCTTCGCGCACGCGGGTGCACAGCTCCTTGGCCTTGTCCTTGTCGGTCTTCTCGATTTCCTTGACCTCAGGATACGCCGCTTCGCAGCCCGGATGCATGATCAGCTCATGCAGCGAGTCGCGCGTGCCGCTGGTCGCGGGCGGGCCCATGATCGAGATCGGCACGGCTGGCAGCGACGGGTTGATGTCCGACCACAGCTTTGCCGTATTGGGCTTGCCCATCGGGGTCGCTGCGAGCGCGCGATACGCCTCGGCCAGCGTCAGCTGGATCTTGGGGCCGTTGATCGCTTCGGCAAAGGCGATGCCGTCCATGCCCACCTGCACCTCAAGGATGTCGGTGACGCCGTTGCGCTGACACAGGTCGAATTCCGACGCGGTCATGCGGCGCGACGCGTTGGTCATGTCCGGGTGCTGCGGGCCGACCCCGGCGCAGAACAGCTTCATGCCCCCGCCGGTACCGGTCGATTCGATCACCGGCGCCTTGAAGCTGCCCGAATTCACGAACTGTTCGGCGACCATGGTCGTGAAGGGATAGACGGTCGAGGAACCGACGATCTTGATCTGGTCGCGGGAAGCTTGGCCGCCGCTGCCGCCACAGGCGGAAAGCGTGAGCGCCGAAAGCGCGATCAGAGTGAAGCTGCGCATCGTTGAATCCCCTCGGCCTGCTTGCGAGTCGCGGGACGGGGGCCGGGCCTGTCCGCGACCGGCCCTCTGTTTCAATTGCGTGACGTTATGATGACAGCGGCTCCGAAACCGGCGCGGTGGGCAGCAGGATGGTGACGGACGTTCCCTCCCCAACGGTGCTTGCGATGTCGAGCCGGCCGCGATGCCGCTCGACGATATGCTTGACGATCGCAAGGCCAAGGCCGGTTCCCCCGGCGGCGCGGCTCCGGCTCGAATCGACGCGATAGAATCGCTCGGTCAGGCGGGGGAGGTGCTCGGGGGCGATGCCCTCGCTCTCGTCGCGCACGCTCAGGCGGACCATCGCCGAATCGGTTGCGTCCAGCGACACGGTCACCGGCGTCCCGGCCCGACCATATTTCATCGCATTGCCGATGATATTGTGCAGCAGCTGTGAAAGCTGCACCCTATCACCGCGCACCGCAGGCAGATCCTCGACCGACAGCGCGATGTCCGCAGCGCGCGGCGGTGCGAGCGCGGACAGCTCGTCACGCACCTGCGCGAGCAGCGCGGCGAGATCGACGACATCATCGGGCGCGCGATATTTCTCCGCCTCGATCCGCGACAGTGAGATGAGATCATCGATCAACCGCCGCATCCGACGCGCTTCGTTATCCATGACCTTGAGGAAGCGGGCGCGCGTTTCGGGATCGTCGGCAGCGTCCTCCAGCGTCTCGATAAAGCCGAGGATCGAGGCGAGCGGGGTGCGCAGCTCATGGCTGGCATTGGCGACGAAATCGACGCGCATCCGGTCCGCGGCATGCGCGCCGGTGCGGTCGCTCAGATGGACCACCCGCGCGCCGCCGGACAGTGCGCGCACGCGCATCTCCCAGCGCTGGTCGCGGGTGCCAAGACCGACCAGGTGGATCGGGCCGCCGGGGGCGCCATCGACCGGATTGAGCAGCCGTTCGGCCGCCGCGGGGTGCCGGATCGCAACGCGCACATCCTCGCCCAGGATATGCTCGCCGAGCAGCGCGCGCGCCGCGCGGTTGGCCGCCGCGACCCGCTGCGCCTCGACCAGCAGCATCGGTTCGAATACCGCCTCGATCGCTTCCGCGACGCCGGCCGGCGCGGTGCTGACGGGGTCGGGGCCAGGAATTTCATGGGCCGGCTCCTCGGGCGGGGGGGAGGCGATCAGTGCCGCGAGGGTCGCACCGACCAGCGCGATTCCGCCCGCTTGCGGGCCCGCGGTGATCCACGCGACGATCGCGGTGACAAGAACCGCGATGAGCGCGGCAAAGGTGCGGGGATTGGTCAGGCTGGGCATGGCCCCCTGCCTAACCGATCATGCGTGCGATTCACACTTGTGAAAGGCCGTTGTGCGAGGGAAGAACGGATATGGCCGACACGACGCCCCCCAAGGACGGATCGCCGAACATCCCGAGCCGCCGTGCGCTGATGCTGGGCGCCGTCAGCGCATCGGCGATCGTGTCGATCAAACCGGCGCTGGCGCAGACCGCGGGGTCGGTGCTGAATTGCGAGATTCCGGTGCCCGATGCCGGGCGTGCGGGCAATTACATCGCGGCCGACGGTTCGCTGGTTCCGGCCGGTACGCCCGGCGCGTTCCCGCCCGCCGGCCGCAACTTCAAGGGCGAAGAGGTCAAGCAGGCGCTCAACGGCGCGAACCTGCCCGGCACCACCTATGACCAGAGCCGCGCCTATACCAATTACATCCGCCGGCTGCAGCGCGGGACGAGCGGCTTTACCTGTTTCGCATCGCTTCAGATGCCGCGCGGGTAATTCCCGCCATGCGCCTTTCCTTGGCCGTCACCCCCGCGAAAGCGGGGGCCCATCTCCAGGACCTTCCCAGCGACCCACGGCTGGGGTTGCGCGGACGTGTGGCAGGAGATGGGTCCCCGCTGTCGCGGGGATGACGAGGATGGTGTGCCCATGAGCCGGTACTGCGCCGCGCCCGCCGCGACGCTGCGGATCGAACCGCTCGATGCGCTCACGCTGATCTATCACCGCGCTTCGGGGATTACGCATCTGGTGGATTCGCCGGTGCCCGAGCTGCTCGAACTGCTTGTGGAGCCATTGACGCTGGATGAGGCGCTGGCGGCGCTGACCGAGCGCTTCGATCTGATCGATCCGGATCGTGAAGCACTCGCCGCGCGGATCGACGAGCTGGTGGCGTCGGGTCTAGTGGAGCGGGTTTGATGCGCCATGCCACCACGCTCCGCATCGGCCCGGTTGGCTTCCGTATCGGCAGCGACTGGCGCGCGCCGATCGCGGCGCTGGACGATCTCTACCGCGACTACCCGCAGCCCCGGGACGGCATTCCCGATTTCACGGTGCGTCTGTTTGCCGCGCGTCCGTGGCGGCGCTGGCTTCGTTCGGCGGTGCATCTTGGCGGGGATTTCGTAATCCCGGAGGCGGCGCCTTTGCCACTCGCGCAAGGCGTGCTGGCAGCGGAAATGGCGATGAACCTGCAGATGGCGCTGGGCCAGCTGCGTTACCTGTTGCTCCACGCGTCGGCGGTGGAAAAGGACGGGCGAGCGCTGGTGATGACCGGCGAAAGCGGGGCGGGCAAATCGACGCTCGCGGCATTGCTGATGGCGCGGGGGTGGCGGCTGATGGGGGACGAGTTCGCGCTGCTCGATCCGGCGACGGGGATGCTGCACGGCTTTCCGCGGCTGATCAGCCTCAAGAATGAGGCGATCGGGGTGATGGAGGCGGCGTTGCCCGATGCGCGCTGGGGGCCGTTGCTCAAGGGTACGCCGAAGGGCGATATCCGCCACCTTGTCCCAGACGCGCGCGCGATTGGCGCGATGGACGCGCCGGCCAAGCCCGCGCTGATCCTGTTCCCCGCCTTCGGCCATCGGGTCGCCGAGCGGACGGTGGAACCGAGCGAGTGTTTCGTCCGGCTGACGCAAGCCTCGACCAACTATGTCGCGCTGGGTGAGGCCGGGTTCGACGCGCTGACCGGGCTGGTGCGCGGGGTGCCGGCGCGGGCGATCGACTATCCCGACACGGATGGTGCGATTGCGCTGGTCGAGCGATTGTGGGGAGATCTGGCATGAGCGGCGCGCTGGTCGCCCGCGCGCTGCGCGATCCCGCGTCGGTGCTGGCGCTGGATGCTGCGGGCTGGACGGAGCTGCTGTGCGCGGCGCGGGCGGAGACGCTGATCGGCAGCCTGGCGCACCGCGTAGAAGGGCTGGCGATCCCGGCAGCGGCGGTGCGGGTACTGGCGGACGCGCGCGCGGCGGCGGAGCAGGGACGGATGGCGGCGCTGTGGGAAGCGGAGATGGCGCGGCGTGCGCTGGCGCCTAGCGGGATGCCGGTGGTGCTGCTCAAGGGTACCGCCTTTGTCGCAAGCGGCCTCGCGGCGGGGCAGGGGCGACAGATCGGCGATCTCGACATCCTCGTGCCGCGTGACCGGATCGAGGAGGCGGAGGCGCTGCTGCTCGCCGCCGGATGGGAGTGGGTGAAGCCCGACCCCTATGACGATGCCTATTATCGCCGCTGGATGCACGAGCTGCCCCCGCTGATCCACCGCGAGCGCGACCGGATGATCGATGTCCACCACACGATCCTCCCGCTGACCGCGCGGGTGACGCCCGATGCGGCGGCGCTGATTGCGAGCGCGGTGCCGCTGGGCAATGGGCTGTCGGTGCTGCCGCCGGAGGGAATGGTCGTCCACGCCGCGGCGCATCTGTTCGCCGATGGCGATCTGCAGGGCGGATTGCGCAATTTGTGGGACATCCACTGCCTGCGCGACGAGTTTGGCGGGGTGGAGTTCGACCTCAGTCTCGCGGCCTGCTCGGCGCAGCATGGCTTGACGCGGGAGGTCGAGCGGTCGCTGCGGCTATCCGCGCACCTGTTCGGAGACGGCGCCGCGCTGACGCTCGCCGACCGCGTCTATGTCCGCCGCCTGCTTGCCCGCGACGGCTGGGGCCAGCGGACGCGCAAGCTGACCGAATTTGGATTTTACCTGCGCGGCCACTGGTTGCGCATGCCGCCGCTCATGCTGGCGAAGCATTTGTGGACGAAGTGGCGGAAAGGCTATCGCCCAGCCGGATGAGCGTAGGCACGAGCTCGTCATAGCCATCGACCACCGCATCCGCGTCCAGCTCCGCGACCGGCTGCATCAGGAAGCCGAAGCTCACCGCGATGTTGGGGATGCCGGCATTCTTCGCGGCCATGATGTCGTAGATCGAATCGCCGACAAAGGCCGCGCGCCCGCCGCCGCAGCGGGCGATCATCTCATGGATCGGGGCCGCCGAGGGCTTGGCATTGCCGCGCCCCATCGTATCGCCGCCGATGACGCAGGCAAAGCGGTGGTCGATGCCGACCTCCCGCACCAGCCGGGTCGCGAACCGCTCGAACTTGTTGGTGACGATGGCGAGCTTGACGCCGCGCGTCTGCAGATCGTCGAGCGCTTCGGTTAGCCCGGCGAACGTGACGGTGCCGTGCGACAGATTTTCGCCGTAGAACTCCAGCAGCGCAGGATAGGCCCGACGCATGACCTCCTCGTCATAGCCGCCCGATTCCTCCAGCCCCTGCTTGAGCATGTTCTTCGCCCCGCCGCCGATCATCGTCCTGATCCGATCGGGCGCGAGGGTGGGGCGATCCACCAGCGCTAGCGCATGGTTGGTCGCGGCGAGCAGGTCGGCGCTGGTGTCGAGCAGCGTGCCGTCGAGGTCGAACCCGACGATATCGAACGGAAAATCGGTCATCGCGCCAAATGCCGGTGCCGCTATGGAAATTGCAACATGATCGTGGCAGGGGCGCGGCTCAGGGGAGTCCAGTTTCGATGACCAAGCCGATCGCCGCGATCATCCTTGCTGCCGGAAGCGGGACGCGGATGAAGTCCGACACGCATAAGGTGCTGCACCCAATTGCGGGCAAACCGATGCTGCTGCACCTGGCCGACGCCTTCACCACGGCGGGCGCGGCGGAGAAGGTCGTCGTGGTCGGCGCGCGGCGCGAACAGGTCGAGGCGGCGGTCGCGCGGCTCGGTGTCAAGATCGCGCATCAGGTCGAGCAGCTCGGCACTGCCCACGCCGCACTGATGGCGCGTGAGGCGCTGGAGGGGTTCGACGGCACGGTGATCGTGGCGTTCGGCGACACGCCGTTCCTGTCGGCGCAGACCATCGCGGCGATGGCGGCGCGGCTCGAAGCGGCGGATGCGCCGCGCGTCGCGGTGCTCGGCTTCCGGCCCGACGATGCCAAGGCCTATGGCCGGATCATCGCCGATGCCGACGGCGCGATTGCCAAGATGGTCGAGTATAAGGACGCGACCGCCGAGGAGCGTGCGGTCGATCTGTGCAATTCGGGCGTGACCGCCGTGCGCGCGACGGACCTTTGGCCGCTGCTCGACCGGGTCGGAAACGACAATGCGGCGGGCGAATATTACCTCCCCGACATCGTCATGCTCGCACTGGCCGATGGCGACCGCGCGGTGGTGGTCGAGACCGATGCGGACGAGGTGATCGGCATCAACAGCCGCGCCGAGCTGGCCTATGCGGAAGACCGCTGGCAGGCGGCTCGCCGCGCGCAGGCGATGGCCGATGGTGCGACGCTGATCGCTCCCGAAACCGTGTGGTTCGCGCACGACACGGTGCTGGGCCGCGATGTGACGGTGGAGCCCAACGTCGTGTTCGGCCCCGGCGTCACCGTTGCGGACGGCGTCACAATCCGCGCCTTCTGCCATATCGAGGGCGCGCAGATCGCGACCGGCGCCGAAGTCGGCCCCTACGCCCGGCTGCGCCCCGGAACGGTGCTCGGCGAGAAGAGCAAGGTCGGCAATTTCGTCGAGACCAAGAAGGCGGTGCTGGGCAAGGGCGCCAAGGCCAACCACCTGACCTATCTCGGCGATGCGCAGGTGGGTGAGGGCGCGAATATCGGCGCGGGCACCATCACCTGTAACTATGACGGCTTCTTCAAATATCCGACCGTGATCGGCGCGGGGGCGTTTATCGGATCGAACAGCGCGCTGGTTGCGCCGGTCAACATCGGCGAGGGTGCGATTGTCGGTGCGGGAAGCGTGGTGACCAAGGATGTCGAGGCCGATGCGCTGGCGCTGGTCCGTCCCGAACAGACCGCGCGCGCTGGCTGGGCGAAACGCTTCCGCGCGGCAATGGCGGCACGAAAGGCGGCGAAATGAGCGACATCTATGAAGGCAAGCCGTTCCTGAAGCTGCTCGACGCCTATGTCCTCGACGCGATCGGCGCGCTTGACGCTGAAAGCGATGCGGTGCTGGCCGCGCAGGAGCCGACCTTCCACGCACTGTTCGGCGCGACCGGCGACTGGCGCAGCATCGTCGTGCAGCGGATGCAGTTTCCGGAAGGAATGGCCGGTGCCATCAACGAGGTCTGGACCAAGGGGCGCGCCCGATTCATCGCCGCGCAAGGCCACGAACCCGACCCGGTCGAATTCGTGCGGAGCTTCGTCGACAGCAAGTTCCCGCATTGACATGATATCATGATATGATATCAGTATATCAATGACCCGCATCCTTGCCGATTTGCCCGATGAGGACATCAAATGGCTCGACGCCCAAGCGGCCGAGCAGGGCAAGTCGCGCGCCGCAGTGCTGCGGGAAGCGGTCGCGGCGTATCGGTCGGAAGCGCCCAAGGACTGGCTCGACATCGGTTTCGGTGCCTGGGCGCGCCACGGCATCGCGGCTGATCCGCATGAATATGAGCGACATCGGCGGGCCGAATGGACCCGTCCGTGGGATGATGATTACGAAGAAGTGCGTGCGGAATCGCCCGAATGCTTCGACGACTATGACGACAAGGAACGGGCGCACTATCTGGCGTTGACGCGCAAGGCAGAGGCCGAGCGCGACAAAGGCGGCACATGAGCGGCTATAGCCTTGACGCCAACATCGTCATCGATGCCCTGCTGAACCACGAACCCGCGCATCACGAATTGCGCCGGATCGCGCAAAGCGGGACCCGGATGTGGATCAGCCGGATGGCGTGGATCGAGGTGCTGTCGAAGGGGAGCGACGCCGCCGTGCGCGACGTGATGACTTTTGTCGATCGCTTTGGCCTCGACGAGATCGACGCGGAGATTTCGTATCGTCCACCTGCGCTCCGTCGTGAGCGCCCGCGCCTCAAATCGCCCGATGCCATCATCCTTGCGACCGCGCAGATCCGCGGTCGCGTCCTTGTCACCCGTAACACCAAGGATTTCCCGGCCAACATGCCGGGGATCCGCGTCCCCTACACCCTTTAGAGTCGAGAGCAGACCCATGTGTGGAATCGTTGGAATCCTGGGCAATGACGACGTTGCCGACCGGCTGCTCGACGGCCTCAAGCGGCTCGAATATCGCGGCTATGACTCAGCCGGCATCGCCACCATCGTCGATGGCGGCATCGCGCGTCGCCGCGCGTCTGGCAAGCTGGTCAACCTGGGCAAGGTGCTGGCCGAAGACCCGCTGCCCGGCAATGTCGGTATCGCGCATACCCGCTGGGCGACGCATGGTGGCCCGACCACCAACAATGCCCACCCGCATGCGACCGGCGAGGTTGCCTTGGTCCACAACGGGATCATCGAGAATTTCAAGCCGCTGCGCGAGGAATTGCTGGCGCGCGGTCGCGTGTTCGAGAGCGAGACCGATACCGAGATCGTCGCGCATCTGGTGAGCGAGCAGGTCGAGGCCGGGCTCGACCCGGTCGCGGCGGTCAAGGCGGTACTCCCGCGCCTGCATGGCGCCTTCGCGCTCGCCATCCTGTTCCGCAGCCATCCCGACATGCTGATCGGCGCCCGGCTCGGCTCGCCTTTGGTGGTCGGTTATGGGGAAGGGGAGACCTATCTCGGCTCCGACGCGCTCGCGCTCGCACCGCTGACGCAGCGCATCTCGTACCTGGAGGAAGGCGACTGGGTCGTCCTCACCCGCGACGGCACGCAGGTCTATGACGTCGAGAACAACCCCGTCGAGCGCCCGATCGTCAACTCCGGCGCATCGGGCCAGCTGATCGACAAGGGCAATCACCGCCACTTCATGGCGAAGGAGATCTACGAACAGCCGATCGTGGTGGCACAGACGTTGCGCGGCTACCTCCAGCGGCTCGAGGAGGAAGTGACGCTTCCGATCCCCGAATTCGACCTGTCCGCGATCCGCCGCGTCACCATCGTCGCGTGCGGCACCAGCTTCTATGCCGGGATGGTCGCCAAATACTGGTTCGAGCAGTTTGCCCGCGTCGCCGTCGACATCGATGTCGCATCCGAATTCCGCTACCGCGCGCCGGTAATGGAGCCGGGCGGGTTGATGATCGTCATCAGCCAGTCAGGCGAGACCGCCGACACGCTCGCCGCTTTGCGCCACGCCAAGGCGGAGGGGCAGACGATCGCCGCCGTCGTCAACGTGCCGACCAGCACCATGGCGCGTGAGGCGGACCTGTTGCTCCCCACCCACGCCGGGCCGGAGATCGGCGTCGCATCGACCAAGGCGTTCACCTGCCAGCTCGCGGTGCTTGCCGCGCTCGCCGCCAACCTCGCCAAGGCCAAGGGCCGGATGACGCGCGAGGAGGAGAAGGAGATCGTCCTTCACCTCGCCGAAGCCCCCGCCGCGCTCAACGACGCGCTCAGCCGCGACGAGGCGATCGAGGCGATGGCCGGCAGCGTCGCCGGCGCGCGCGACGTGCTCTATCTCGGGCGCGGGACCGATTATCCGCTGGCGATGGAAGGCGCGCTGAAGCTCAAGGAAATCAGCTATATCCATGCCGAGGGCTATGCCGCAGGCGAGATGAAGCACGGCCCGATCGCGCTGATCGACGAGAACGTGCCGGTCATCGTCATCGCGCCGAGCGGCCCGCTGTTCGAAAAGACCGTCAGCAACATGCAGGAAGTGCAGGCGCGGGGCGGCAAGGTGGTGCTGATCTCCGACGCCGAAGGGATCGCCGCAGCGGGCGACAACTGCCTCGCGACGATCGAGATGCCCCGCGTCCACCCGCTGATCTCACCGATCGTCTATGCGGTGCCGGTGCAGCTGCTCGCCTATCACGTCGCGGTGGCCAAGGGCACAGATGTCGACCAGCCCCGCAACCTCGCCAAGTCGGTCACGGTGGAGTGAGCTCAGCGGGGGCGGCAACCCGCCCCCGCTGCCATCGTTACTTCGGCATCCCGCTATACCCCGCCGCCTTGCGCAGTTCGGCGGCATCCATGACATAGCCGTCGCTGACCACGGTGACGACGCGGCGCAGCGCGCCCAGCTCGGTCGAGGGGTCGCCGTCGACTAGCACCATGTCGGCCTCCTTGCCCACCGCGATCGATCCGGTCCGTTTATCGGCACCAACCACGCGCGCGGGGACGATGGTCGCGCTCTGTAATGCCTCGGCGGCGCTGAACCCGGCCTGCTGATAGATTTCCAGCTCGCGCACCAGTTCGATGCCCCAGCCATCGGTGCCCGCGACCACGGTCACCCCCGCCTTGTGCAGCCGCCCGACCAGCTCGACCATCTTTGCATAGCTCTTGCGGTAATCGTCCCGCGTCAGCCCCTCGACCAGCGGATAGCCGCCGCTGGTGAACGCCGAACGCTCGATGACGGGCGAGATGATCCCCATATAGGGGGCATAGGCCGGATGCGGCGTGCCGCCGTCCTGGGTCAGCATGCCCTCGAAGATGACGATGGTGGGATCGACCACCGTCTTGCGCCGCGCCAGATCGGCGACAAAGCCGGTCATCAGCGGTGCGTTCAGGTCGACATCCTTGAAGTAGCGCGCCGGCCCCTCCATCCGTTGCCGCGTATTCGCCTTGTCGATCACGTCCTTCGGCATCGACTCCATCACCACGAAGTTGAGGTGAGTCAGTTCGTCATAGCCCGCCGCGACCGCCTCGCTCGGCTTCATCGTCGCCGGGACATGGCCGTGGACGTGGAGGCCCAGCCGGTGCGCTTCGGCCGCCGCAGGCGCGATCCACGCCGGGTTCATCGAGGTATAGAATTTGACGCCCCACAGCCCGGCCTGCTTGATCCGGCGGACGGTGGCGATCGTCTCCTCGACGCTGCTGACCACCTCTGCGCCTTGCGCCGCGAGCGGGTCCTTCTTATCGATGATGACCGAGATGAACGGCTCGCCCATCAGCAGCGTACCGTCCCCGCGCCGCTTGGTCGCCTCGACCGCGCGGTCGAAATTGGTGCCGGGGCTGCGGAAACTGGTGATGCCGTTCGCCATGTTCGACAGCACGCTCCAGTCATCGCCGATATGGAGGTGGCTGTCCCAGATGCCGGGCACCAATGTCTTGCCGCGCCCATCGATCGTGCGCGCGCCGGCAGGTGCAGTGAGCGACCCTGCCGCGCCGATCGCCGCGATCCTGCCGTCCTGTGCCAGCACCGCGCGGTCGGGCAGGAACACGCCCTTGTCCGCGTCGAACAGGCGGACGTTGTCAAACAGCACCGGCGCCTTGGCAGCGGGATCGAGAAAGCGTTTGGCGATGGTCGTCACCGCCTGTGCCGTCGCGGCATCCTGTGCGTCGCGCAGCTGCTTGAGCGCGCCTTCATAGCCCTTGGGAATAACCGAGATGAACCCGATGTCCGCGAAGTAGCGCTTCTTGTCGTCCAGCCAGACGGGGACGGGGGAGGGCAGGATGCCGCTGACAAAGGCGAGCTGGACAGTCTTGGGTCCGGCCGGCCCCTGGATCACCTGCGTACCGCCAAAGGTCATGCGCCCGCGCCCGCCGGGGAGGAACGCGACCCCCCCATCGCCCGCCGCCGCGAGCGCATCGATGATCGGCGCTGAGGCGATGCCGACCCCGCCCGCCGGGATGTACCAGCCGCCCGCGGCCGCCTCACCGGCATCGGTCGCGGTCTTCCACGTCGCGCGGCCGCCCGTCACGCGATACTCCTCCGCCGCGTCGCCCGACATGGTGACGCCGCGCACCGTCAGCGCGCTGATGCTGCCGTCCTTGGCGAAGGTCGTGACCTGATCCATCTCGGTGATCCAGCCGCGCAACTCCTGCGACCAGCGATAGGCGACGCGCCCGTCCGGCAGCTGCCAGCGCCACTGGCTGCCATGCTGCCCAGCTTCGGATACCACGGCATATTCGGCGGCATCGGCTGGGGGCTTGAGCAACTCTTCCTTTGGAACCGGCTTCGACTGTGTCGGCGGGGCGGGATCGGGGTGCCGGTGCGCAAGAGCCGGAGCGGTCGTCGCCAGCAGCATCGTGCGCATCGTCATATCTCCCCCAAGTGCGCTACTTGGTAGGGGCAATTCCGACAGCGATGCAAGATTGGAGCGGGTGAAGGGAATCGAACCCTCGTCGTGAGCTTGGGAAGCTCCTGCTCTACCATTGAGCTACACCCGCAATCTCAAAGCCTTACGTGCCCTTCGCCTCTCGCTCTGGCTCTTTTTTGGCTCCGATGCCGGACGGTCTGTATCCACATGTCGGCCCTAGGGCGCAACCCCTGTTTACACAAGAACGATGGACAATGAGAAAGACAACACGGATCAAGGTCGCTGATGCGCGGTCGCATGATAGCGGCGGTTACTGGGCCGCTTGCGGACTGGCAGGATTCCTTCCAAAGGTCAGTTGCAGCTGCCACTTCAATCTGCTTTTTTGTCGGATGCTCGGCGATAGCTAAGTCTGCCGCCTAATCATCTTGTTTCCGCAGTTCGACCCATTTGCATGTCGACCGCGGTCGGGCCCTGCCGATTGTGATCTGCCCCCTGCTGAGTGGCCCAGAGGCTATGATAGTCTGGACCACGAAAGGGACATTGAATGCCGAGCAAGAAGC
>FWWL01003510.1_pt1 | contig 28450 bp, 19 predicted proteins | sample 2228331 | NCBI WGS metagenome assembly FWWL01 (sample SAMEA103939775, study PRJEB20133) | metagenome
ACCATCCTCTCGCCCGCCAACGGCAAGCCGATCATCGTGCCGTCGCAGGACATGGTGCTGGGTCTCTACTACCTGTCGATGGAACGGCAGGAGAAGACGCCCGAATACATCGAGGAAAAGGGCGGCGAGAAGATCGAACGCCTGCCGCGCTTCGCCGACATGGCCGAAGTGCACCAGGCTCTCGAAGTGAAATCGGTCACGCTCCACACCCGCATCATCGCCCGCGTTCCGCAGGCCGACGAAAGCGGCAAGGTGTCGATGCAGCGCTTCGTCACCACGCCGGGCCGCATGCTGATCGGCGAATGCCTGCCCAAGAACCACAAGGTTCCGTTCGACATCGTCAACCGCCTTCTCACCAAGAAGGACATCGGCGACGTGATCGACGAGGTCTATCGCCACACCGGCCAGAAGGACACGGTACTGTTCGCCGACGCCATCATGGCGCTGGGCTTCCGCCACGCGTTCAAGGCCGGCATCAGCTTCGGCAAGGACGACATGATCATCCCGGACAGCAAGGACGGCATGGTCGAGGAAACCAAGAAGCTGGTGGCCGACTACGAGCAGCAGTACCAGGACGGCCTGATCACCCAGCAGGAAAAGTACAACAAGGTGATCGACGCCTGGAGCCGTTGCGGCGACCAGGTGGCCGACGCGATGATGGCCGAGATCAAGTCGCAGACCTTCGACGACGACGGCAAGGAATCGCAGATCAACTCGATCTACATGATGAGCCACTCGGGTGCCCGCGGTAGCCCGGCGCAGATGAAGCAGCTCGCCGGTATGCGCGGCCTGATGGCCAAGCCGTCGGGCGAGATCATCGAAACGCCGATCATCTCGAACTTCAAGGAAGGTCTGACCGTCCTTGAATATTTCAACTCGACCCACGGCGCCCGCAAGGGTCTCGCGGATACGGCGTTGAAGACCGCGAACTCGGGTTACCTGACCCGCCGCCTGGTCGACGTGTCGCAGGACTGCGTCGTCATGGAGCAGGATTGCGGGACCGAGCGCGCGCTGGAGATGAAGGCGATCGTGCAGGGCGGCAGCGTCATCGCATCGCTGGGTGAGCGTATCCTGGGCCGCACCACGGCCGAGGACGTCGTCGATCCCAAGACCGGCGAGGTTGCGATCCCGCTGGGCACGCTGCTCGACGAAGCGATGATCGCGCAGATCGAGGCGCTGGGTGTCCAGGGCATGAAGATCCGCTCGCCGCTGGTCTGCGAAGCCAAGATCGGCGTGTGCGCCAAATGCTATGGCCGTGACCTTGCCCGCGGTACGCCGGTGAACATCGGCGAAGCGGTCGGCGTCATCGCGGCGCAGTCGATCGGTGAGCCGGGCACGCAGCTGACCATGCGTACCTTCCACATCGGCGGCGCGGCGCAGCTCAACGAGCAGTCGAACCTCGAAGCCCCTGTGGACGGCAAGGTCGAGTTCCGCGACCTGCGCCTGATCACCGATCAGCGCGGCCGCCGCGTGGTTCTGGCCCGTTCGGGCGAGATCGCGATCCTCGACACCGATGGTCGCGAGCTGGCAGTGCACCGCATTCCGTACGGCGCGTACGTCATGTTCGACGATGGCCACATCGTCAGCAAGGGCGACCGCATGGCGGAGTGGGATCCGTTCACCATGCCGGTGATCACGGAAACCGGCGGCGTTGTGAAGTATCAGGACCTGATCGACGGCAAGACGCTGACCGAACAGGTCGACGAAGCGACCGGCATCGCGCAGCGCGTGGTGATCGAAAACCGCGGTTCGGCGGCGAAGAAGGAAGATCTGCGTCCGCGCCTGACCCTCACCGGCGACGGTGCGGCGGAAGCCGCGCGCTACATGCTGTCGCCGGGTGCGGTGATCAGCGTGGAGGACGGTGCGACGGTGCAGGGCGGTGACGTTCTGGCCCGTGTCAGCCGCGAGTCTGCCAAGACCCGCGACATCACCGGCGGTCTGCCGCGCGTTGCCGAGCTGTTCGAAGCGCGCAAGCCCAAGGAAAATGCCATCATCGCCAAGGTCTCGGGCCGCGTGGTGTTCGGCAAGGACTATAAGGCGAAGCGCAAGATCGGCATCCAGCCCGAGGATGGCGGCGAGGTCGTCGAATATCTGGTGCCCAAGTCGAAGGTGATCGACGTTCAGGAAGGCGACTACGTCAAGCGTGGCGACAACCTGATCGGCGGCTCGCCCGATCCGCACGACATTCTGGAGGTGCTCGGCATCGAGCCGCTGGCAGAATATCTCGTCGCGGAAATCCAGGAAGTCTATCGACTCCAGGGCGTGAAGATCAACGACAAGCACATCGAGGTGATCGTTCGCCAGATGCTGCAAAAGGTTGAGATCACTGACGGCGGCGACACCACGCTGCTGGCGGGCGAACAGGTCGATCGCGACGAGATGGACGACGTCAACAGCAAGCTCGAGCCCGGCCAGGCCCCCGCACAGGGCAAGCCGATCCTGCTCGGCATCACCAAGGCGTCGCTGCAGACCCGCAGCTTCATCTCGGCGGCGTCGTTCCAGGAGACCACCCGCGTCCTCACCGAGGCGGCGGTCCAGGGCAAGCAGGACACGCTGATCGGCCTGAAGGAAAACGTGATCGTCGGCCGTCTCATCCCCGCCGGTACCGGCGCGGGCATGGGCCGCATGCGCATCGCGGCCACCAGCCGCGACGCCGCGCTCCGCGCCCAGCAGCGCAAGCTGCAGGAAGCGCTGATCGCACCGAACTCGGCCGCCGAAGAGCGTGCAGCCGAGCTGGCGCAGGATCCCGTCGACGCGATGGTCACCAGCGATGCGCTGGAGAAGGTCGAAGTGTCGGGTGACGGCAGCGACGAAGCCGCCGGCGATTACCTGAACAAGGACTAATCACCTTGCCGTGCGTCCGGGCCGCCATGGCCCGGACAAGAAAAGGCCGCCGCCCGGAACCCGGACGGCGGCCTTTTTCATGCCCTCACATGCACTGCGGTCAGAAGAAGGTCGAAACCCCGAGATAGGCAAAGCGCATGTCGCCGGTATGCGGCGCATTCGGCGCGTCAGTCAGGAAATCGCCCTTGGCCAGTAACGCAGCGCCGAATTCCAGCCGGAGCTTCTTCGGGATCAGCCAGTTGCGAACGCGCCCCTCAAACTGAAAGCCCGCATCGCGCCCCGATGCGCCGGCGGCGTCGCGGACCGAGGTCGCGGCAAAGCTGTCGGTCGCGGAGGCGAGCCACAATTTCTGCCCCTTCACCATGACGTCCCAGCCCTTGGCCGGCTTGGCATCGATCAGGATGCCCGGGCTGATCACATTGGCGCGGCTGACCGGACCGTAGAGGCTGATCGGACCGAAATCGCCACGCCGCCCGCCGAACAACGGGTCGAAGCGCGTGACGCTGGGCGCGCTGGTGTCGCCGCTGGCATATTCCAACAGGCCGGCGATGCGCGGTGTCCAGCCGGACGCAAAGGTGTAGCCGATTTCGACATGCGCGCTGCCCGCGCGCACCTTGCGATCGGTTACGTCGGCGGCCGATGTGGTCGCGCGCATCGTCCCGCGCTGCAGGATTCCCTCGACGTCGAAGTCGAACTTGCCCTTGGCCGCCGAGCGGTTGATCCGCAGGCCGCTGGTGAACAGTTCGCGGTCGCGCGTGGGGCGTCCGGCGCGATCGCGCTCGCCCAGCCAGAAGCCGTAGACTTCAGCATTGGCCCCGACCACCGCCTTGGCGCGGGTGTAGGATCCACCCCAGAAGTGCAGGCCCGGATTGGCGCGGTCGAACTCGACCTTGTTGTCGTGCATCCCGGCGCGATCCGATGGCAGCTTGTCGAACGGCCGGACCGCGACAAGATGCAGTCGATCGCCGCGCTTGCTCGTCCAGTCGATGTCGACACCGAGGAAGCTGTTGGGCGAGTTCGACCAGTCCGGACGGTCGAGCACGCGGCCCGAACCCGAATTGAGGGTCATGCGACCAAGGCGGACGACGCCCTTCCCTGACTGCCCGGCCACTGCACCGAGATCGACGCCAAGATAGGCCTGAAGCGGTTCGAGCGCGTTGCTCTCGCTGGTCCCGGCGGTCGACTGGCCGTGCTGGAAATAGCTGCGCGCGTCGTCGAGTTCGGCGGTGAGATGCACGCCACCGAAATCATAGCGGGCGGTGATCAGCGTGCGGAACGAGAGCATAGCGTCGCTGTCCGGCGCGTTGGGACGGACCTGTCCGTCGACCACCTCGACTCGAGCACGGACGCTTCCTTCGATCGAAAGGCCGCTTGCGCCATCGGCGTCCTTGGCTTGCGCATGCGCCGTGCCAATGCCTGCGATCAGCAGCGCACAGGCCGCCCCGCCGAGCATGGCGTTAACCCCAGTCCTCATTGTCGACGTCCCCACTCTCACATCTGACACACTGCAAATCTGGGCTTCATTATAGACGGTACGGCAGCGAACCGACGCAGCACGCTGCAAACATGCTCTGTGTCAGAATGAGCGCGCCGCGAACGCTCACCGCGGAAACCCAGATCGACGAATCTAATGCGAGGCGTTTGCATTATCAGCTCGGCATTGGTAGCGGAGGCGGAAAGGGAGTCTCTGCATGTTGGTTCGTTCGATTTCTGCACTACCGCTGGTCGCGCTTGCCTGGCTGGTTCCGGCGGTGGCACACGCTGCGCCCGATGCAGTGCCAGCCGACAATGTCGCGGCGGAGCCCGAGGACCCTGACCAGATCATCATCACCGCCGCGCGCACCGACCTGCCCGCCAGCGCGCTGCCGCTGACCGTCGATGTGATCGAGAAGGAAGAGCTGGACCAGCAGGTATCGATCGCCGGGTCGGTGGTCGATGCGGTGGCGAACCTCTCGCCCTCCTTCTCCCCCACCCGCCAGAAGCTGTCGGGCGCGGGGGAAACGCTGCGCGGGCGCTCGCCGCTCTACGCCATCAATGGCATCCCCCAGTCGACTCCGGTGCGCGACGGATCGCGCGACGGCTACACGATCGACCCGTTCTTCCTCGACCGGGTCGAGCTGATCTATGGATCGAATGCGCTGCAGGGCATCGGCGCGACGGGCGGCGTGGTCAATCAGGTAGTCGCCAAGGCACCGGCAAGCGAGGGTTTTTCGGGCCGCGCGCTGCTGCAGGGGAGCGCGGGCAGCGGGTTCGACGACAACGGCTCGGGTGGCAAGGCGGCGGCATTGGTCGCGTGGCTCGGCGGCGCGTTCGATGCGACGGTCGGCGGTGCCTATGAAAAGCGCGGCGTGTTCTATGACGGCGCGGGCCGGATCATCGGCGTCGATGGCGCCCAGGGTGACACGATGGCGAGCAAGAGCTGGTCGGCCTTTGCCCGCCTCGGCTGGCAGGTCAACGAAACCGCGCGGCTGGAGCTGTTCGCCAACCGCTTCGAGCTGACGGGCGACCACACTTATGTTCAGGTCGCCGGCAGCCGCGGGACCAACACCCCGTCGACCAGCGTGCGCGGCAATCCGGCGGGCGATCCGGTGTCGAACCGGGTCGAGACGGTCAATCTGACGCTGACCGACAACGAGCTGCTGGGCGGCAAGCTGGTGCTCCAGGCCTTTTTCAACCGCACCAATGATGTGTTCGGCGGGTCGATCACCTCAACCTTCCAGGACGCCAGCATCGCCCCGGTGGGCACGCTGTTCGACCAGTCGGTCAACCAGTCACGCAAGCTCGGCGCGCGGTTCAGCTATGAGCGCAAGTTTGCCGATGCGCTGACCGCGACGATCGGTTTCGACAGCCTGTGGGACGAGACGGTTCAGTCGCTGCGGTGGACCGACCGCAACTGGGTGCCGCCAACCACCTTCCGCAGCCTGGCGCCGTTCGCGCAGCTCAACCTCGGTCTGTTCGACGACAAGCTCCGCCTCGCGGGGGGCGTGCGCTACGAGGATGTGAAGCTGAAGGTCGACGATTTCACCACCCTCGCCTCCTATGGCTCGCGTTCGGTGAGCGGCGGCAACCCCAGCTTCCGCGACGCCCTGATCAATGGCGGCGTGATCGTCGAGCCGACGCCCGGCATCCGCGCCTATGCCAGCTATGCCGAGGGCTATACGATCGCCGATGTCGGCCGCATCCTGCGCGCGATCAACGTGCCGAACGTCGACATCGACACCTTCCTCGACATCAGCCCGGTCGTGTCGAACAACCGCGAGATCGGGGTCGAGGTCAAGCGCGGCCCGCTCGACGCCAGCGCGACCTATTTCTGGTCCTCGTCCAAGCTGGGCGGCCTGCTCGTCCTCAACCCGGCAGGGGTCTATGACGTCCAGCGCCAGCGGATCGAGATCGAGGGGCTGGAGATCAACCTGGGCGTGCGCCTGCCCATCGACGGGCTGCGCGGCAGCATCGGTTACGCCCATCTCGCCGGGCGCACCGACAGCAATGGCGACGGCGCAGTCGATATCGACCTCGACGGCGCGAACATCTCGCCCGACCGGCTCAACCTCGCGCTCAACTATGCGAAGGGACCGCTGACCGCACGGGTGCAGACCGGTTTTTATCTGTCGCGCACCTTCCAGCTGTCGACCAACCCGGCGGCGTACAATCCCGCCACGGCGTTCGAGGGGTATAACCTGACCGACGCGGTGGTCCGCTACGACGCCGGCTTTGGCGGGGTGACGCTGGCGGTGTCGAACCTGTTCGACGCAACCTACATCACCTACAACAGCGACACGATTTCGGTGGCGGACAATCTGCGCTTCTTCTCGGGCCGCGGGCGGGTGTTCACGCTCGGCTTCGATGTGAAGTTCTGAACGGGGGCGCGGCGGGGATGAAGTGGATCGACCTGCTCCATCGCTGGACCGGCGGCATCGTTGGCCTGGTGTTGGCGGTGCTGGGCCTGTCGGGCGCGATCCTCGTCTTCAAGCATCAGTGGCTGGGCTGGCTGCCCGGCGCTGGCGACGCGCAGCGGCAGGATGTCGCGACGCTCGCCGCGCAGATGAACGCAGCTCTGGCTGTCCCGGGAGAAGCACCGCGATCATTGCTGTTCGCCTATTCCGATTTCGGCCTCACGCGCCGTTCCTACTCGGGCGAGGCCGGGGTCTATGCCGATCAGGCGGGGCGCGTGGTGGCGGCGTGGGACAGCAAATGGGATCGGTTCGAGCTGTGGTTATTCGACCTGCACCATCATCTCTTCCTCGGCGATGCGGGTGAGATTGCGGCGGGAATCGCGGGGCTGATCGGCCTCGCCTTCGTCATCACCGGCGTGATCCTGTGGTGGCGCCTGCGCAAGACCTTCAAGCTGCGCCTCTTCCCCAAACGGATGAGCCGCCCGGCGATCGTCACCCACCATCGCGACATCGGCGTGGTGTTCGCGCCGCTGCTGTTCCTGTCGATGGCGACGGGGATGCTGATGGTGTTGAAGCCGGTCAGCACCGCAGTTTTCGCACCCGGACAGGGCGCGGGTGCGCTGCAGAAGCCGTTCGCCCCGCCCAAGGTCGAGGGCGGGCCGCTCGCCCGCAACCTCGACTGGGCGGCGATGTTCACTGCGGCGCGGGCGCGCTATCCCGGTGCCGAAATTCGCCTCGTCGCACTCCCGCGCAAGCCCGGCGACCTGATCCAGATGCGCCTGCGCCAGCCCGCCGAATGGCTACCCAATGGCCGCACCTTGCTGTGGTTCCGCCCCGAAAGCGGCGCGCTGGTCGACACGCGCGACGCGCACGCGATGCCGACCGGCATCCGCGCGTATAACAGCGTCTATCCGCTCCACGCGGCGAAGGTCGGCGGCTGGCTGTGGAAGCTGGTGGTCGCCTCCACAGGGCTGGTGCTGGCGATGCTCGGCAGCTTTGCCGTGTGGACCTTCTGGTTCAAACGCCCCAAGCCGCGTGCGCGCCCGGTGCGTCCGGCGGTTGCCGCGGCGGAGTAAGCCGGGCCGCGAACGACCCGGCTCCTCGTTCAGCCGAACATTTCCTCGGCATTGGTGTGCTCGCCCTTCGGGTCTTCGCCGAAGCGGTTCGGACCCGGCGTTCCCGCAGTGCAATACCAGACCAGCAGCACGATCGCGCAGATGAGACCGACGAGCAGCAGGCCGCCGCCGACCAGGGCAATACCGCCCATGCCGGTGCCGTCGCCCATCGCCATTTGCGCCGCACCGACCCCCATCGCCACTGCGCCGGCGAAAACCGGGAGGAGCGGAAGCAAAACCCACCATCCGGTGCGATCGACGTCGTGGAGCCGGCGGACCGATACCGCCAGGCTGGGGATTAGGGTGATCAGCGAAAACAGGTTGGCCAGCAACCCGCCCGACAGCGCACCGCTGACCGCGGCCGATCCGTCGGCCACGTCGCTGGTCCCGGTCATGTCGCCGCCCAGACCCAGCACCGAATCGAGAATGCTGAGCACGATCGACACGATCACGACGAACAGCGTGTACATCCAGAATTCCTTGCGGCGCGAGCGCCCGCGAAAGTCGAAGAACCGCTTAAACGGCAGGATCATCCATTCCATTGCATTCCCCCTATTCATGCGACTCGCAGTCGAGCGCGGCGCGCGTCGAGCGTAACCCAATGTCCTGACAACACAATCCGGTCGGTCAGCTGCGCGGTGCCTGTCGGCGATAGCTCAGCGCTTCGGCGACATGGATGCGGCCGCGGAGCGGCGATGCTGCGCGGGCCCTCGCGGCCTGACGGGTGCGCTGGGCTACCGTGACTGCGCGATCGGGGTCGCTTTCAGACCGGATGGCGCGGATGTAACACGCACCTTGCCGCCGCGACGAACTCGGGTCTCAATCGCCTGCGTGCCGAGCCGAACCGCAACCGTCGCATCGGACTGCGCAGTCAGCACCGCCTCGTCCAGCTGCCCCGCGCGCCACGACAGATCGACGCCGATGTTACCGCGCGCACGCATCCCGGTGACGCGTCCGCTCGGCCAGGCGCGGGGCAGCGCGGGGAGCAGGTGGATCGTGTCCGAATGGCTCTGCATCAGCATCTGCCCGATCCCCGCCGCGCCGCCCAGATTGCCGTCGATCTGGAACGGCGGGTGCGCGTCAAACATGTTGGGATAGGTGCGGCTCGGCTGAAGCAACATCTGCAGCACCTTGTACGCCCGCTCGCGCTGTTCGAGCCGCGCCCACAGGTTGATCCGCCACCCGATGCCCCATCCGGTCGCATCGTCGCCACGGATTTCCAGCGACCGCCGCGCCGCCGCCGCCAGCTCCGGGGTACGCTGCAGCGTGATCTGCTGCCCCGGATACAGCGCGTAGAGGTGGCTGACATGGCGATGGTTGGTCTCGGGCGCGTCCATGTCCCAGTCGTCGAACCATTCCTGCAACTGCCCCGCCTCGCCGATCCGGTCAGGCGGCAGCTTCGCGCGTGCCGCCGCGATCGTGCTGCGCAACTCAGCGTCGCGCCCCAGCAACGCGGACGCCGCGACGGTGTTATCGAACAGGTCGCGCAGCAACTGGCTGTCCATCGCCGGCCCCGCGCAGATCGAAGCACCGGGGTGGTGCGCATTTTCCGGCGAGTTGGACGGGTTCATCACCAGCTCGCCCGTCTGCGGATGCGGCACCAGCGTGTCGAGGTAGAACAGGCACGCCGACGCCATCAGCGGATAGAGTTCGGCCAGAAACACGCGGTCGCGGCTATAGTCCCAATGGTCCCACAAGGTATTGAGCAGCCACGCCCCGCCCATCGGCCACATGCCGTAAAAGGCCGAGGAGTTGACCGTCGCCTGCCGCCACAAATCGGTATTGTGATAAACGACCCAGCCGCGCGCGCCCCAGTCGTTCCGCGCAGTCCGCGCGCCGGTGATCGCCAGCTCCTTGGTCATGCGCAGCAACGGCTCGACCAGCTCGCCCAGATTGCCGCTATCGGCCAGCCAGTAATTCATCTCCGCATTGATATTGAGCGTCCATTTGGACTCCCATGGCGGCGCGGTCCGCTCGTTCCAGACGCCCTGCAGGTTCGCGGGCTGGCTCCCCGGTCGCGACGCGGCGATCAGCAGATAGCGGCCGAACTGATAATAGAGCGCAGCCAGCGCCGGATCGTCGAGCCCGGCCGATCGCGCGATCCGCTGGTCGGTCGGCAGATCGGCGGCGGGCGTCCGGCCAAGGTCGATCGACACCCGGCGAAACAGCGCGCGATGGTCCGCCTGATGCGCCGCAAGTAGTGCGTCCCAGCTCTTGCCGCGCGCCGCCGCGATATCGGTCCGCGCGATGGCCGAAGGATCGCCGCCGATATCGTCGAACCGGCGATAGCTGGTCGCGGTGGCGATGATCAGCACGACCTCATCCGCGTCCTCGATGCGGATGCCGTCGCGGCCATTGGTCTGGCGGCCACCCGTGCGCCGCACCTGCACACGCGTCTCAAAGCGGATTCCGCCGGGCACGCCATGCTGCGCCGGACCGATGCCGCGCATCACCAGCGTGTCATCGCCCTCGACGCCGATCTCCGCGTCCTGCGGCGTCGCCAGCCCGATATTGACGGTAATCGCCCCCGACGGAGCATCGCTCGACAACCGCACCGCAATGACGCGATCAACGGCGGAGGCGAACGCCTCGCGCAGATGCGTCACCCGGCGCAGTTTGAACCGCGTCGTCGCCAGCGCCCCGTCCAGATCGAGCGTGCGGCGATAATCCCGCGCATTCTCGATCCCCTGGAACAGCAGCAGCACGTCGCCGATCGGCTGATACGACATCTGCCGCGCGGGCCGCCCGACCAATGTCTCGTCGGCCAGCTCCTGCGCTTCCTTGTACTTGCCCGCCCAGACCAGTTCGCGCACCCGGGGCAGCGCCTCACGCGCCTTGGGATTGCTGCTGTCATAGGGCGACCCGGCGAAGAACGTATCCTCGTTGAGCTGGATGCGCTCATTGGCGATCCCGCCAAAGACCATCGCGCCCAGCCGCCCGCTGCCGATCGGCAATGCCTGCACCCACTCATCAGCGGGCGAGTCATACCACAGCAGATCGGCGTCGGCGCCAGCCCCCTCCCCCGCCGATGCCGGCAGGCTCGCGGCCAGCGCCAGCCCGGCCCCGGCCTTTACCGCAGCGCGGCGCGACAGCTTGGGCGTATCCATCAGCCGCGCCGCCCCGCCAGCGTGAACAGCATCGCCGTCACCGGGGGCACCGTCACCCGCCGCGCCGGACGCCGCGATACAGTCGTCAGCGTCGTCGCATCCTTCGCCGCTGCCGACGGTCCGGTCAGCACCACTACCCGCGCCTCGGGCAACGCAGGCAGTTCGACCGTGACCGGCGCATCGCCCTGATTGATCAGCGCGATCCGATCGCGCCCATTCTGGCGCAGCGCGTAATAGCCGAGAGTGGGATCGGGCACCGCATTCGCCTCCAGAAAGGTCGCGCCGTCGAGCAGCTGCGCGAACTGCGTCCCGTAGTAAAGCGGACGGCGCGCATAGCCCTTCGACGGCGTTCCGACGATCGGCGAATAATTGCCATAGCCCCCGCCATGCCAGTTGACCCCAACCCAGCCGCGCCGCGCCCAATCGAGCATCCGGTTCGCGCCCCACACCGACGCCGCATGGACATCGGACACGCCCAGCTTCCCGCCATCCCAGCAGCTATTCCCCTCCGACATGCGGTAGGGCAGCCGCGCCACGCGCCGCGCCTCCTCGACCACCGCATAGCCCGCCTGCTTGAACGTCGCGGTCTTCGCCTCGGGCAATTTCAACTGGTCCAGCGTCGCCTCGGGCGATCCCGCCGGGCCCATCGCGTAATAATGACCGGTCAGCATCGTCACATCGGGATAGCGCGGCGCGGCGGCGGCAAAGGCGGTCAGATACTCCAGCTTGTTGGAAATCCCCGGCCCCGCGAACTTCAACCCCGGCGCAGCAGCTGTGATTGCGGCATGGAAGCGCCCCCACTCCGCCACATAATCCGCAGGAGTCCAGCTCGGCGGGCGATAGCGGTTGCGGAACACGTCCGGCTCGTTGCCGATCTGGATCGCCTGTAGCCGTGGCCCTAATATGCGCTGCACATCCGCCGCCTCACGCGCGGCCTCGTCCGGCGTCGCATGCGCCATGTTGAGGCCATAGAGGCAGCTCCACCCGGTCGCGTCCAGAAACCCGCGCAGATTCTGCAACGCCTTGATCGAGACGTTCAGGCCATCGCGATTCAGCTTGTTATGCTCCGGCCCATGGATCTCGAACGCGGGCGGAACGGTCCGGTCGCCGATATAGGCGGTATGCTCGCCCGACGATCCGCCCAGCCGAATGCTGCCCGATGGCGAAAGCCCGCGCACCAGCCGCACGAACGCCCTGTTGCTGGCGGAGAAATAGCCCGGATTGGACAGCTGCGCGCGTTCGAACGACAGGCCGACATAGTCGCGCGGGATCGTCGGCCCGGTCCGCGCCGCATCATAGTCCAGCGCGATCACCCGCTCGCCCGCAGTCGCGATCCGGGGCATTGCCGCGACGCCACCCGCCAGCGCCAGCATCTCGACGAACTCACGGCGCTTCATGCAACCCTCTCCCGATTCCGCCGCGCCTGTCGCGCAGTCATATGATTATCATATGTTTGAAAAACCTGTAAGACAACCGCACTAATGGAGGAGCGGATATGCGGCGCTTGGGTCGGAACATCGCATTTGTTGCGGGGGCTATCCTCGCCTGCGCGACCCCCGCCGCCGCGCAGATGGACGGCAATTCGGACGAGGCGCAGGTCGCGCCCTACACCCTCCCCGATCCGCTGATCGCCAGCGATGGCCGCCGCGTCGCCACCGCGCAGGACTGGCGCAAACGCCGCGCCGAACTGATCGCGCTGTTCGAAGCGAACATCTACGGCGTCGCGCCCCAGCCACGGCGCCAACGCTATATCGTCGATGAACAGGGCAGCGCATTGGGCGGCCTCGCCGTCCGCCGTCAGATCACGATCCTGCTCGACGGACACCGCACCGGTCCACAGATGCGCGTCCTGCTCTACCTTCCCTCCCAGGCGCGCGGCCGCGTGCCGCTCTTCCTCGGCCCCAATTTCCACGGCAATCAGGCGATTCACCCTGACCCCGCGATCCACATCACCCCCGCCTGGGTCACCCCGGCCCCCGGCATCCGCAAGGGCAGCGCCACGCTGCATTCGCGCGGCATCGACGCGTCCGAATGGCCGGTCGAAACGATCCTCAAGGCCGGATATGGCGTCGCCACCTATTTCACCGGCGACCTCTATCCCGATGGGGACAACAAGGTGGCGGAAAGCATCCACCCGTTCTTCGGCACCAGCCCGTCCGACCCGCAACATTGGGGCGCCATCGCCACCTGGGCCTGGGGCCTCAGCCGCGCGCTCGACTATCTCGCGACCGACGCCGCCGTCGATGCGAAGCGCGTCATCGTCTTCGGCCATTCGCGCTACGGCAAGGCGGCGCTCTGGGCCGGCGCACGCGACCCGCGCTTCGCCATGGTCATCGCCAACAATTCGGGTGAAGGTGGCGCAGCACTCTACCGCCGCAATTTCGGCGAGACGATCCGGGTGATGAACAACTACTGGTTCGCCCCGCGCTTCAAAACCTTCGCCGAGCGTGAGGGCGAGCTTCCGGTCGACGCCCATATGCTGATCGCCCTCGCCGCCCCCCGCCCCATCTATATCGCCAGCGCGACCGAAGACTGGTGGGCCGACCCGCGCGGAGAATTCCTCGCCGCCAAAGGTGCAGACCCGGTCTATCGACTGCTCGGCGGCGGCGGGCTGGACGCCACCGTAATGCCCCCATCCGACCAATCGACCCAGTCGCGCATCGGCTACCATATCCGCACCGGCCCCCACGCGCTGACGCCAGCCGACTGGACCCACTTCATCGCCTTCGCCGACCGCTGGCTGAAGCCCCGCTAACTGCTCCGCGCACCCCCGACATTCACGCCATAACGCGGCCATTCAGGCCGGATCAGGTGGTGACGGACATAAGGCGTGCCCTCGCAGGTCAGCTCGATCACCGTCGTCGGATCGTCCGGCGCTTCATCGGGCAGCCCCGTCAGCCGCAGCGCAATCGCGTCCTGCGTAAAGGCCACCGGCGCCCCGGTCTTGAGCAGCCGCGCCGACAGTATCTTGGTCCGCACGCCGCCCACCGCAACCACCGTCTCGGGCTTCAGCGCGTCCAGAACCTCCGCCGCCGGGCTCTTGGACGGCCAGAAATAGACATGGACGTAGAGCTTGTCCTTCGCCTTGGTGAAGTTGGTATAATTGCCGAACGCCCCCGCCGCGCGCCCATCGCAGTCATAGATCGCCGCGCCGTTGGTGCGCAGCCACGCGCCGACCTCCTCCAACGTCGCTACCGACGCGCGCGGCACCGTCCCATCGGCCTCGGGACCGATGTTCAGCAGGTAATTGCCGCCCTGCTGCACGCACAAGGTCAGCTCGTTGACCAGCTTGCGCGCCGGTTTCCATTCCTGATCGCTGCGCTGATAGCCCCAGCCATAGTTCATCGTCATGCACGATTCCCACGCCCGCTCGCTCGCGGTGATGCGGTGCTCGGGCGTGGCGAAGTCGCCGGTCAGGCCGTTGCGGTTGTTGACGATGATGTCGGGTTGCAGGTCGAACACCATGCGGTTCATCGCGTCCGCGCGCCACTGCTCCGGCGTCAGCGGCCAGTCGACGTCATACCACAATATGTCGATCTTGCCGTAATTGCTTAGCAATTCGCGGATCTGCGCATGGGTATAGGCAACGAACCGCTCGCGCGCCGCCGCATCGTCCTTGCACCGCGCACCATCGGGATGGTGCCAGTCCATCAGCGAAAAATAGAGGCCGACCCCCAGCCCTTCCGCCCGCGCCGCCGCGACGAACTCGCGCACGATATCGCGCTTCGCCCCCTGCTTCGCCGCGTTGTAATCGGTGGTCGCCGTGTCCCACAGGCAAAAGCCCTCATGGTGCTTGGTCGTCAGCACCATGTATTTCTGCCCCGCCCGCTTCGCCAGCCGCGCCCAGTCGCGCGCCGCCCCCGGCTTGGGCGCGAACCGGCCCGCCAGCTTCTCATAGTCCGGGATCGGAATGCCTTCGGATTCCATCACCCATTCCTGGTGCCCGATGATCGAATACAGCCCGTAATGGATAAACATCCCGAACTTGGCCTCGTGCCACCATTTCATCCGCCGCGCGCGGCTCTCCTCCTGATAGGGAAGCAGCGCCGTCGCGGTCGCGGCGCTCGCGCCATCGGCCTCCTGGCCCACCGCCGGGGCGGCGGCCAGCAACGGCAGCGCCCCCGCCCCTCCGGCTACACCCAGAAAGCTGCGACGGTCGATCGGGTTCATCCATTTCCCTCCTGAAGAACAAGTGGCGGTCGTTGCGCGGGGACGGGCACCGGGTTACGAAACGGCATGACCGGTGAACCCAAGGGTGGCGACCGCAAGCGCAGCTACGCCGCGCCCGCGCTGGAAAAAGGTATCGAGATCATCGAATTGCTTGCGTCCGCCCCGACCGGGCTGACCGTGAGCGAAATGGCGCAGCGCCTTGGCCGCTCGATCGGCGAGATCTTCCGCATCGTGATCGTGATGGAGGCGCGCAATTGGCTGCGCAAAGGGCCGAAGGACGACCGCTACACCGTCACCTATCGCGTGCTCGAGGCGGCGTTTCGCGCCACCCCGGCGCATGGCCTGACCATGGCGGCGGCGGTGCCGATGCAGGAACTGGCCGACACGATCAACCTGTCGTGCCACCTCGTCGTCGTCGGCGAAGGCTGCGGGCTGGTGGTCAAGCGCCAGGAAAGCCCCGGCCAGGTCGGCTTCGGCGTGCGGCTTGGTGTCAGCGTCGATCTGGTGACGAGCTGCTCCGGCCATGTCCTGCTCGCCTTCATGCCGGAAGCGCAGCGCGAGGCGCTGGTGACCGAACTGACCGGATCGAACCCCGCCGCCGAACGCACGCTGCGCCAGCGCATCGCCACCGTGCGCGCCCAAGGCTATGAGATGCAGCCCAGCGCGCGCGTCGCCGGCGTCACCGATCTCAGCGCCCCGATCTTCGGGTTTGAAGGGCACGCGGTGGCCGCGCTGACCGTCCCCTATCTGGTGATGATCGACGGCTGCCAGCCGACCGACATCGACCAGACCCGCGACCTGTTGCGCGCGACGGCGGAGCGGATTTCGTCGGACCTCGGCTGGGTTCCCGCCGCAGTCGGCTGACCTCCCAACGAAACAGCCCGGCCTGCAAGCAGACCGGGCTGAATTCATCGGATACATCTGCAGCGGGAACGTCAGAACTTGAACGCAACGCCCGCGGTGAACTTCCGCCCGGTGAAGCCGGTGTAATACGGGTCCTGACGCACCGAGTCGTAATAATATTCGATCGCTTCGTTGGTCAGGTTCTGCCCCTCCAGGCGCACGCTGATCTGCGGCGTCACCTGATACGAGATGACCGCATCGACGAACACCGTCGACTTGGCACCCTGAACATCGTTCAGCACGGTCCCCGGAACGGTTGCGGTGTCGATGCGCGAGGTCGGCACGCTCAGCAGATATTTGTCGCGATAGGTCGCCGAGCCGCGAATGCTGAACTTGTCATCCTCGTAGTACAGCGTGCCGCCCACCGTATGCTTGGACAGGTTGACCAAGTCGCGAACCGTGGTGTTGGCCCCGGTGCACGCCTGGCTGGAGCGCAGGCAATAGGTGATCTGCGAGTCGACGAACGTGTAGTTCGCCAGCATGCCGAAATTGCGGAACGCGTCGCCCAGGAAATCGAACCCGGTCTGCACGTTGAGCTCAATGCCCTTGAGCGGGCCGCCCGGCGTGTTCTGGCGCGTGCTGACGGTGAACTCGTCGGTCCCGGTCCAGCCCGACCCGGCGATCAGCGACAGCGGAAGCCCGGTCTGATTGAACGGCATCGACGTCGACAGCGCCTGAATATAGCTGTCGATATCCTTGTAGAACCCGCCGATCGAGATCAGCCCGCGCTGCCCGAAATAATATTCCAGGCTGGCATCCACCGTCTTCGCCCGGATCGGCTCGAGATAGAAGTTCGGCCCCGAAATCGTGCGCGTGTTGAGCGCGATGTTCACACCTGCCGGCAGGATATGGTTCAGCTCGGGCCGCGCCATCACCTTCGCCGCAGCAAGGCGCAGGATCAGCTTGTCGGTAATGTCCGCAGTGAGCGTCGCCGAGGGCAGCCAGTCGTCATATTCGCGCGTCAGCACGCTGCTCACGCCCGCAACCGACCCGCGACCGCTCTGGCGCGTATGGACATAACGCACGCCGATATTGCCGCGCAGCCGCACCGGCAGTGCATCGGTGTCGAACTCGACCATGCCATAGGCACCGGTGACCGCTTCGCGCAGCTGGTCGCTCACCGGGATCGCCGCTAGCGCGTAGGTGCCATCGACGTCGTTGGTGAAGTTGATCAGCCGATCAATCGCCTCGTAGTCCGGTGCCAGCCACGAACCGCCGACATTGCCGGGCATCGAGCTTCCGAACCCGTCGATCAGCATCATCACCGAACTCAGCGCCGTGCCCGCCGGAAGCGCACCGGTCGTGACGTTGCCCGCGCGGCTGCGCGAATATTTCTCATAGTTGGCTTCGCGATACTGGACGCCGGCGCGCACCTTCAACCCGTCGACCAGCGCATAGGTGGCGTTGAACTCGGTCGTCAGATTCTCGGTATCTTCCTTGTTGTCGCCCTTGTTGAGCAGGTTGCGGAAAATGGTGACACCACCCCCGGCAACGTTGGGCGCGAACAGGAAGTTGTTCGCATTGGTCGTGTCGAAGCCCCAGTTGATCACCGGAACGCTGCCGCCACCGCGGAAATCATAGGAGAAGTTGGTGACGTCGTTGGCGAAGAAGCTGATCTGCGTCGACACCGGATTGTGCATCGTCGAGTAGGACAGGCCGACATAACCGTCGATCGTCAGCTTCCCCAGCTCCTGCGAGAAGGTCGCGTTCACCTGGCGGAAGGTCGTCGTATATTCGCGCCGCGCGGTGTCGTTCGAGATATCGACCCCGTTGAACCGACCATAATCGATGCTGCCCAGCGGATTGACCGCGATCTCGACCACGGACGTGATCGGCTGGCCATGGTTGTTGGTGCCGCGCGCGAACGAGTTGGCGGCAAACGAATAGTCCGTCCGCGTCACGTCATAGCGCGAATAGAGCGCATCGAGCGCGAACTTGGTGCCCTCGGCCGGTTCCGCCTCCAGCGTCGCCGTCGCGCCAAGCCGCGAATAATCCTGTTCCGAGCGCAGCCAGCGCGGGCTGCGATAGATGAACGCACTGCGCGCCGCCTCATAGGTCGCGTTGTTCGCCGCCGTGCCCGGCAGGCGCGGCAGACCGGTGGCGCAGTTCAGCGCGTCGGTACCGATCGTGGCATTGTTGCCCGGATTCTGCGTCGGATAGCCGACGGGCGAACAGAAACCGCCCTGCTGGGTGCCGCGATACATCTCGACCGCCGACCACGCCTCTTCGCGCGTGTGGCGCTTGGTATAGGCGATCGACGCCGCAACGCCGAACGTGCCGTCGAGGAACTTCTTGGAGATCAGGCCGGTGACGCGCGGGCTGACCTTGCCGCCCAGATCGTCATAGGTGCCCTGCGCACTCGCCGCGAAGGTGAAGTCCTGTCCATAGGCCAGCGGGCGCGGCGTCTGCAGATCGACGGTCGCGCCGAGCGAGCCTTCGTCGATGTCGGCGGAATAGGTCTTGCGCACGGTCAGCTGGCTGAACAGCTCCGACGCGAACACGCTGAAATCGAACGAGCGCGAGGTGTTGAAGCCGGCGCGGATATCAGACGAGTTGGTGCCGCTCGACCCCTGCATCCCGTTCAGCCGCACGCGGGTGAACTGCGCACCCAGGCCGCGCACCGCGATCGTCTTGCCCTCACCACCGTCACCGCGCGCCAGCGCGACGCCGGGAATGCGCTGCATCGATTCAGCCAGATTCGAATCCGGGAATTTGCCGACATCTTCGGCCAGGATCGTGTCGACGACCCCCGTCTCCTCGCGCTTCTGGTCCAGCGAGTCGCTCAGCGATTTGCGAAAGCCCTTGATGACGATTTCGTCTTCGGTCTGGGCCGCCGGAGCGGCATCCTGCGCCAGCGCGGGTGAGGTTGCACACAGACCGATCGCCAGCGCGATCGCGGATGGAGTCCACGCGTCGTTCCGAAATTTCGTCATTCTAATCCTCCCCGTGCATACAGCGTTGAGCTGCTTGACACCAAACCTGTAAGACAGTTTAAGCTGTCTGACAAGCTGGGTGCAATCATTTTTCACTGGTGGAAATTGATACCCGCAGATCAAGGAGAGGATTATGCAAACCCGCCGCGGACTGTTGCTGCGCGCACCGGCGCTGGGGCTTCTCGCCCTGCCCTCCGCCGCGTTCGCGCGCGACCGCATCGTCAACATCCGCAGCCACGGCGCGATCGGCGATGGCAAGACGGTCAACACCCGCGCAATCCAGAAGGCGATCGACGCCTGTGCGGCGGCGGGCGGCGGGATGATCGTCGTCCCGGCCGGGGTGTTCGTCAGCGGGTCGATCTGGCTGAAGCCCGGCGTCGGGCTTGAGCTGCGTCGCGGTGCGGTGCTGCGCGGATCGACCGACCTTGCCGACTATCCGCTGGTGATGCGCCGCTTCGTCGAAGCCTTTCCCGAACCGCTGCGCCTCGGCCTCATCAACGCGCGCGACAATCACGGCCTGCGCATCATCGGCCCCGGCACGGTCGATGGCGCCGGCGACCCGTTCTGGCGTCAGTTCTTCAGCATCCCCGACGAATATGTCGAGGGCAACAAGGTCCAGTACCACTTCCCCCAGCTCTGCTCGATCGAGGATTGCGACGACGTGCTCGTCAGCGGCGTGACGTTCAAGGACCCCGCTTTCTGGAACCTGCACATGTATCGCTGCCGCCGCTCGGTGGTCGAGGATTGCCGCTTCGTCGTCCCGCACAAGATCCGCGCGCCCAGCAGCGACGGGGTCGATCTCGACAGCTGTCAGGACATCGTCGTGCGCCGCTGCTTCTTCTCGGTCGATGACGATTGCATCGCGCTCAAGGGCACACAGGGGCCGGGCGCCGCCGCCTATGCCGAAGCGCCGCCGGTCGAGCGCATCCACATCCATGACTGCATGTTCGAACATGGCCTGGGCTGCGTCACCTATGGCAGCAACGCGACGATCGTGCGCGACGTGCGGGTCGAACGCATCACCAATGTCGGCGACATCCCGACGATCCGCTTCAAGGTGCGCCCCGACACGCCGGGACAGGTCTATGAAAAGCTGCGTGTGAAGGGCATCCGCCTCGCCGAGGCACCCACGCCCTATGGCCCGCACTGGCATAATGGCGAGGTCTTCTACGGCTATGGCAAGCCGAACTTCAGCGAGGGCGATCCCGCCGTCGGCCTGATCGTCAACGCCCGCCTGACCCACGGCACGCGCGTCGAACCCAAGATGCCCGGCGCGATCATCCGCGACGTGGTGATCGAGGATGTGAAGGGCACCACGCGCCGCTTCGGCAACATCTCGGGCAACCCGACCACCGCGATCTCGGACTTCCTGCTCAAGGATATCGACGTCCGCCTGACCGATTCCGGCGAGCGGCAAAAGCTGATCGCGCGCGACACGAAGAACATCCGCTTCGAAAATGTCCGCGTCAACGGCGCGCCGGGCGAGATCGTGACGTAAAATTCCTCCCCCGGAGGGGGAGGGGGACCGCGAAGCGGTGGAGGGGTAGCTCTCCGCTTGGCGGCGTCGCTTGCCGAAACTACCCCTCCGTCGCCTTCGGCGCCACCTCCCCCTCCGGGGGAGGATTACTCAGTCACAACTTATACGCCGACCGCACCAGATTGTACGCCAGGTCAGCCGCAACCGCCTGCGCCTCGTCCATCTCGATCCGGTGCTCGGCGACCAGCCGCGCGAGGAACGAGCAATCGACGCGGCGGCTCATGTCGTGCCGCGACGGGATCGACAGGAACGCGCGGGTGTCGTCGTTGAACCCGACGGTGTTGTAGAATCCGCCGGTCTCGGTCACCTGCTCGCGGAAGCGCCGCATGCCCTCCGGGCTGTCATGGAACCACCAGGCCGGACCGATGCGCAGCGCCGGGTAATGGCCCGCCAGCGGCGCGATCTCGCGCGCATAGGTGCTTTCATCCAGCGTGAAGAGGATGATCGTCAGGTCACGCTCGTTTCCGAACGCGTTGAGCAACGGCTTGAGCGCATGGACATATTCGGTGCGCGACGGCCAGTCATCGCCCTTCGCCTCACCGAACCGCGCGGCGATCAGCGGGTTCTGGCTGCGCAGCGCACCGGGATGGATCTGCATCACCAGCCCGTCATCCATGCTCATCCGCGCCATTTCGGTCAGCATCTGGCCGCGGAAGCGCTCGGCATCCTTGGCATCGGCCTGCCCGTTGGCGACGCGACCATAGAGCGCGGCGGCCTCTTCCTGCGGCAAATTCTCGGTATGCGCGGTCGGATGGCCATGATCGGTCGAGGTGCAACCGCCATGCTCGATGAAATACCGCCGCCGCGCGCGCAGCGCCGCGAGATAACCGTCCCAGCTGCCGACATCCTCACCGGTAATCCGCCCCAGTTGGGGCAGGTCGCTCTTGAAGCGCGGATGCTCCGGATCAACGACATTGTCCGGCCGGAACGCGGTCAGCACCCGCCCGCTCCAGCCGCTCGCCGCAATCGCGCGATGGTGGCGCAGGTCGTCCAACGGATCCTCGGTCGTCGCCAGCACCTCGATCCCGAACCGGTCGAACAGCGCGCGCGGGCGATACTCGTCCTGCTTCAACTTGGCGTCGATCTGGTCGTAAATTTCGTCCGCCGTCTCGGGCGACAGCCGCTGCGGAATGCCCATGATCTCATGCAGCGCATGGCCCAGCCACATCCAGCTCGGCGTGCCCCGCAGCAAATGGAAATACTGCGCGAACAAGCGCCAGATCTTGCGCGGATCGCTCTCGACCCACCCGCCATCGATCCGCGGCACGCCCAGCTTCTCCAGCGGCACGCCCTGGCTGTACAGCATGCGGAAGATATAGTGGTCGGGCACGATGAACAGCGACGCCGGGTCCGCGAACGGATCGTTGGTCGCGAACCACGACGGGTCGGTATGGCCATGCGGGCTGACAATCGGCAGGTCGCGCACCGTGCCGTACAGCTCACGCGCAATGCTGCGGATACCTGGGTCCGCCGGGAACAGCCGGTCTTCATGCAGTCGGTAAGGGGTCGTCATTGTCAGAAACCTTGTGAAGCGCCGCCATCGACCGGCAGCAGGACGCCGGTCACGAACTTCGCGGCGGGTGAACAGAGATAGACGGCGGCAAGGCCGATATCCTCGGCCTCCCCGAACCGGCCCATCGGCGTGCGTTGCAGGATGCGGTTCGATCGCGCCGGATCGCCGTCGAGCGCGCGGCGCAACATCGGCGATTCGATCCAGCCGGGTGCGATGGCATTGACCCGCACCCCCTGCCCCGCAACCTCGCACGATAGCGCGCGGACCATGCCGACATAGGCCGACTTGGCCGCCGAATAGGCGATCACGCCCGGCATCCCGATCAGCGAGGTCATCGACGCGGTGAACAGGATGCTGCCATGCCCCGCAGCGATCATGCCCGGCAGCACCGCCTGCGTCAGCGCATGCGCGGCGAGCACATGCGTGTCGAGCATGGTCGAGAAGTCCTCGACCGGGGTATCGACCGCCAGCTTCTTGAAGTTGATCCCGGCATTGTTGAGCAGGATCGACACCTTGCCGGTCTTGGCGATCACCCGCTCGACCAGCGCGGGCAGCGCGGCGAAGTCGGTCACATCGACCGCCTCCCAATGCGCGCCGTCGCCCAGTTCCTCGGCGGCGGCGCGGACCATCTCCTCACGCCGCCCGACCAGCACGACCTGCGCACCGGCTGCATGCAGCGCGCGCGCCATGCCGAGGCCAAGGCCCGTGCCGCCGCCGGTGATCAGCGCGACTTCGCCATCCAGGCGGAACGGATCATGCGGCACTGCGGCACCCCCGATCCAGCTCCGGCGTGTCCTGGTGCTTGTACATCACGAAATACTCCCTGTGGCCCAGCGCCTCGGGCTTGCTCGGCGTACCCGACGCGACATCGCCGACCATCGCCGCCAGCTCGTCTGCCGCCGCATCGAGCGACAATTCCCCGGCAAGCACGCGGCCCGCATCGAAATCCATGTCTTCCTGCATCCGCGCATAGGTGCGGCTGTTCCCCGTCACCTTGATCAGCGGCGCGACCGGCGACCCGATGACGCTGCCCCGCCCGGTGATGAACAGCACGATCTGGCTGCCCCCCGAAATCAGGTCCATGATCCCCTCGGTGTCGTTGGGATTGGTATAGCCGAACTGCATGAAGTGCGGATCGGGCACCGAATCCATGATCCACATGCCCGGCCAGGGCGGCGCTTCGCCGACCTTGATCACCCCTTGGATCGGCCGCGATCCGCTCTTGGCGAACGCGCCCATGCTCTTTTCCTCGATCGTGGTCAGCCCGCCCGCGAAGTTTCCGGGCGACACCGAGTACTGCCGCACGTCACGGCAATAGGCTTCGGCCTTGGAGTATGCGGCCTCCAGCTCGCCGCGTGCGCGATCATCCACCGCGCGGGCGAGGATGATGTCGCGCAGCCCGATCATCTCGACAATCTCTTCGGCAATCGCCGACCCGCCGGCATCGACCACCTTGTCGAACAACCGCCCGACCACCGGATTGCCGACCAGCCCGCTGGTCCCGTCCGATCCACCGCATTCCGCGCCCAAAATCAGGTCGCCAAAGCCCATCTCGACCCGCGGCGTCTCGCGCCGGATGCGGTCGCGTAGCGCGCGCACGCTGTCCTTGCCGCGCTCCACCGATGTCCGCGTCCCGCCGACATCCTGAATGAAGAAAGCGTCGGCGGGTCGCCCGCTGCGCTCCACCGCCTCGGCGATCCGCGCCGGCTGGGTATATTCGCACCCCAGCCCGACCGACAGCACCGCCCCGACATTGGGATGCCGCGCCAGGCTCAGCACCAGCCGGATCGCATATTGATTGTCGTAGCAACCGGGAAAACCGATCACCTGCACGTCACCCTCACCCGCCGCGATGGCATGCGCGACATGCGCTGCGCACTGCACGGTGTAGATCACCAGCACGATATTGCGCACGCCCTTGCGCCCGTCGGGTCGCAGCCACCCGTCCCAGCGCCGCGCCATCCCCTCAGTCATAGACCATATCCTTGGCCGCGCCGGTCACGGTGTCGAACCCGCCCGAGCGTTCGTCGAACCGGCTCGCGCAATTGTGCAGATGCACCCAGTCGCCCACTCGGATCGCGCTGCTGGCAATACCGATCGGAATGCCGAACTTCACTACTGCGGCGCCCTCCGCGATATCGGTCAGCGCAACCTTGTGGCCCAGCGCGATCGGAGCGTGCAACGCAACATCAGGCCCGCCAACCACGCTCACCCGCTCCGCCGCATCTTCCAGCAGCGTCGCGACATTATCGTCGGGATGAATGCGAAATGCGCGGCTCATTGCGTCCTCACAATATCCCATATTTGGCAAAGGCGTCGGTGCTCGACATCCCGCCCTCGATCTCGCGCCGCACCAGCTTCTCGCCGCGCACCTTCTCCAGCGCGCGCTCGATCGCCTCGGCCTCGCAGTCGCGCGGGATGACCAGAACGCCGTCGAGATCGCCAAAGATCAGATCGCCCGGCTGCACCGTCACCGGCCCGACCTCGATCGGACAGCGATAATCGATCACCTTGGTCCGCACGCCCGAATCCTGCGCGAACCGCCCCCGGCTGAACACCGGCCAATCCTGCTCCAGCACCTGCGGCGTGTCGCGGTGAAATCCGTTGATCACCGCCCCCGCCGCCCCGCGCTGCCGCGCCGTCGCAGTCAGGATCTCGCCCCAATAGGCACAGCGCATCGCCCCGCCGCTCGCGAGGTAAATGTCCCCCGGCTCCAGCTGGTCGAGCGCTTCCGTCAGCTTGCCGAACGGCTCGGCCTGCGGGCCATAGACGTCGATCATCACCACCGGCATCGCCCGCCCGATCAGCTTCATTGCGGTCCGCATCGGCTGGATCGGTTGCGGCAGGAATTGATGCACCCGCCCCATGCTGTCGAGAATATCGCCCACCACCGGCGTGTACAGCTCGCTGCGGAACAGCTCGAAAATCGCCTTGTCGTCCATCTTCAGTCCACCGTTACAGTCTTGGTCGCCGGGCGGCGCACGATCAGCGCCATCACCAGCACGGCGAGCGGGTAGGCAATCGCCGCCGCGATGAAGAGCAGCTTGTAGTTGCCCCCCGTCGCGTCGAGGATACGGCCCACCGCCATCGCCACGAACATCCCGACGATCCCGGCGGCGAACCCGCCCATCCCGATCACCGAACTCACCCCGCGTGCCGGCACCGTGTCCGACGCCAGCGTATAGAGATTGGCCGACATCCCCTGATGCCCCGCCGCCGCCAGCGCGATCATCAGCACGGCGGGCCACAGGTCCGACACCCCGGCGATGAACGCGACCGGGATCGGGCACAGCGCCATCAGGAACATCGTCAGCAACCGCGCCGGCACCGGCGCCATGCCGCCCCGGATCATGCGCGAGGAAATCCACCCGCCCGCAATGCTTCCGACATCGGCGATCAGGTAGATCGCAACCAGCGGCGCGATCGCGCCCATCATGTCGATCCCGAACCGGTCGTGCAGGAACCCCGGCACCCAGTTGAGGTAGAACCACCACACCGGGCTCGTCATCAACATGCCAACGACATAGGCCCAGGTCCCGCGATAGCGCAGCAGCGACAGCCACGGCACATGCGGCTGCGGCGCGGGGTCTTCCCCCGCCTTGATATAGGCCAGCTCCTCACCCGACAGGCGGCTTTGCCGCTCGGGCTGCTCATAGAAGCGCCACCACAGCACCAGCCAGATCAGGCCAAGGCTGCCCGCGATCAGAAACGCCGCGCGCCAGCCGAATGCGGCGACCAGAAACGGCAGCGAAATCGGTGTCACGATCGCGCCGATATTGCTGCCCGCGTTGAAGATACCGGTGGCAAAGGCGCGCTCCTGCGGCGGGAACCATTCGCGCACCGCCTTGATCGACGCCGGGAAGTTGCCGCCCTCGGTAATGCCCAGCACCCCGCGCGCGAGCTTGAAGCCCAGCACGCTCGACATCAGGCCATGCGCCGCCGCCGCGATGCTCCACCCGCCGACGGCAAGCGCCAATCCCCGACGAACGCCGATCCAGTCCATCAGCCGCCCGCCGAGCAGATAGCCAAAGGCATACATCAGCGAGAATGCGGCGACGATGTCGCCATAATCGGTCTCGCTCCACCCGAACTCGGCATCGAGCGTCGGCTTGAGCAACCCGAAGATCTGGCGATCGATGTAGCAGATCGTGGTCGAGGTGAAGAGCAATGCGCAGATCACCCAGCGATAGCGTCCGCGCGGCTTTGCAGCCATATGGTCCGCCCCGGTCGCGCGGGTTTCGGTCGTCATGGTTCGGGCATCCCTCCGATGCGAGGCGCGCTCGAACCGGCGACACCCTCGTAATCCTGTAAGACAGGATTGATCGTTTTGAACCGGTATGACAAGTCGGTTTTTGCTGTAATGTGCAGTTTGCAGCGATTTCGGGTATTTCCCGAACGACGGAGGAACTCTTGCAAGCGGTAAATGACGACGACGGCGCTCCAGCCAAATCGGTCAGCCTGGTCGAACAGGTCATTGCCTATCTGCGCGAGCATGTCGCGAGCGAACAGCTGCGCCCCGGCTCCCGCCTGCCGAGCGAAACGACGATCAGCGAGAAATTGGGCGTCAGCCGCCCGGTCGTGCGCGAAGCCATGCGCACGCTCGCCGCGACGGGCCTGGTCGAAATGGCAGTCGGCAAGCGCGCGACGATCGTGCCGGTAGACGGCGAGATGATGTCGCGGGTGATCAGCAACGCGGTGCTGATCGGTCAGGCGAATGAGCGCGACATTCTCGAACTGCGGCGCGGCGTCGAAATCGCGATGGTCGTGCTCGCGGCGCAGCATCGCACGGAGGAACAGGCCGCCGAACTGCAATCGATCATCGCCGACATGGCGCGCGATATCGACGATGCCGATCTCTATCTCGCGCTCGACCTGCGGCTGCACGTCACGCTCGCCCAGGCGACCGGCAATCCGCTCTACTCGCTGCTGATCGACGCGCTGCGCCAGCTGATCCTTGTCGCGATGAGCACCGGGCGCGAGCGCTGGTCGCAGATCCACGGCCTGTCGCGCGTTCAGGAGCTGCACGAGCAGATCGTGGCCGCTGTCGTGGCCCGCGACGCCCCCGCGGCAGCCGCAGCAATGGCGCAGCATTTCGACGATGCGCTGACCGTGATCCTCGCCCCGGTCGTCGCCGAATCGGCAAAGGCCACCGCACCCGGTTGAACCGTTCCGCATTTTCCGCCACAATCCTGTAAGACAAGTTTTAGGGGCGGACGCGGAATGCGCATCGAAAAGTTTGAAACCTGGATCTGCAACCGCCCCAAGGGGCTGTTCGACGAGGACCGCGAGGGCGCGGCGCCGATGCCGTGGAGCTATGGCGTCGGCCGAATCACGACGAGCGACGGGATCGAGGGGATTGCGACCTTCTGGGCTGCACGCTCCGGCGCGGTCACCGACGCCTATCTGTCCGACGTCATCGCCCCGGTGATCCTCGGCCGCAGCATCCATGACCGCGAAGCGATCTGGCACGATTTCTGGAATATCGACCGCCACGGCGCATTCTTCCCGGTGTTCCTCCCCGGCCCGATCGACGTGGCGCTGTGGGACGCCGCCGCGCGCACCGCCAACCTGCCGCTGCACAAATATCTCGGCAGTTACCGCACCAGCCTGCCCGTCTATGCCAGCAGCCTGTGGCTGCCCGGCATCGAGGATTATGTGCGCGAGGCGCTGGCCTACAAGGAACGCGGGTTCAAGGCGTACAAGGTCCACCCGTGCGGCCCCAGCAGCGTCGACATGGAAATCCACGCCGCCGTGCGCGAAGCGGTCGGCCCCGACATGATCCTGATGACCGATCCGGTGTCCGAATATACGCTGCACGAAGCGATCAAGGTCGCCCGCCATCTCGAACAGCTCGACTATTATTGGTTCGAAGAGCCGTTCCGAGACTACGAACTCGACAAATATGCCAAGCTGAGCGCGGCGGTCGACATCCCGATCGTCGGCACCGAAACCACGCGCGGCGGCCCCTGGGGCGTGGCGCAGGCGATCAAGGCCGACGCGGTCGACATGGTCCGCGCCGACGTCTCGTGGAAGGGCGGGATCACCGGCACGCTCAAGGTCTGCCACCTTGCCGAGGCGCATGGCATGAATTGCGAGCTGCACACCACAACGATGGGGCCGATGGACATCGCCAACATCCATGTTGCCTGCGCCGTCCGTAATTCGGAATATTTCGAGCTGTTCGTGCCCGAAGACACGTTCCAGATCCCGATGAAGCAGAGCCTGCGCGACTATATGGACGCCGATGGCCGCATCCATGTCCCCGAAGGCCCCGGCCTCGGCATCGACATCGACTGGGATCTGGTCGACGCCAATTGCGTGTCGCACCGGACGTTCAAGACCTGACGCGACTCATAATATGTCATACCTTGATTGACCTGCCCGGTCGGATGCCTACATGGCGTCCAACCGACGCGGCGGCGTGCCCGCGGCCGC